>ERZ780026.8-NODE-8-length-125836-cov-7.90807_pt1 | contig 125836 bp, 131 predicted proteins | sample MGYA00511861_ERZ780026 | MGnify/ENA primary metagenome ERZ780026 (study PRJEB29588, sample SAMEA1972002) | human gut metagenome | biome: human gut; feature: human-associated habitat; material: faeces | place: Denmark | collected 2008/2010 ...
TTTTTTTGAAAGCTTTCCAAAACGCAGAACTCCCGGCGTATGCGGTGCCATGTCGAAGATGTTTGTCGGAGGATGTTGATATTTTCTAGAAAAGTGCTGAAAGGCAGGGGGAAAGCGGACACGATGTCCGCGTCAGCCGATTGTCGACATGGATGTCGACTGTAGGCGGCCCCGTCATGACGAGAACTACTCATCACTTTTCGTAGAAAATTCACATCCGGAGACCTTACATCGAGACATGTGTATCGCATGCTCCGGGAGTTCGTGGATTTTGCCAATGTATTTAACTAACTTTCTATTTACTTCGTATCCTTCATAACATCTTTGTTCTTCACGAGATAATCAATCAGAGATACTACGGTGAGGATCAGTGCGATCCACATAATGATATTGGTAAGGATCTGCAGCTGCGGGAAGTTGGCGATCATCAGACAGATCATAACCATCTGGAAGGTGGTCTTGAACTTGCCCCAGTAGCTTGCGGCGATGACTACACCGTTGTCGGAAGCGATCAGACGGAAGCCGCTGATGATGAACTCTCTGGCGATGATGATGATGACCACCCAGGAAGGGATACGGTTCATCTCGATCAGTGCGATCATGGCGGAACATACTAACAGCTTATCCGCCAGCGGATCCATGAACTTTCCGAAATCTGTGATCAGATTGTATTTTCTGGCGATCTTACCGTCGATCAGATCCGTCAGACTGGCGATGATGAAGATAGCCAGTGCGATCATATCCGTCACAAAGGTGTTCTCGCCAAACCATCCGGCCTGACCTCCCAGTAACAGGATAATAAACGGTACGATCAGGATCACACGAAAAATAGTCAGCTTGTTGGGCAGATTCATTTTACTCATGATATATTTCTCCTATCAGATCATATTCATTGGAACCGGTGACCAGAACCTTGACAAAATCTCCGGTCATCAGATTCGCTGAAGTATTCACGAACAGATAGCCGTCCACATTAGGGGCATCTCTGTAGGTTCTTGCAACATAAGTCTCTTCGTCCGCAACCTTGCCCTCGATCATTACGGTCAGGATGTGTCCTACCATATCCTCCGCCTTGTCAAAGGCGATTGCCTGCTGTAATTCCATCAGTTCATCTCTCCGGAATTCCTTGACTTCCTGCGGTACCTGGTCTTCCATAGTTGCAGCGGGAGTATCTTCCTCCTGAGAATAAGGGAATACGCCCAGACGATCGAATTCCATCTCGTTAACAAAGCGATACAGTTCCTCGAAATCCTCCTGAGTCTCTCCAGGGAATCCGCTGATCAGAGTCGTTCTCAAACAGATATCGGGAATCTTCTCCCGAAGCTTACCGATGATAGCACGAAGTTCTGCCTGGTCGGTACGTCTTCCCATGCGCTTTAACACATTGTCGGAAGCATGCTGAATGGGAATATCCAGATAGTTGCAGACCTTGGGTTCTGCTGCAATAGCATCGATCAACTCGTCCGTGATCTCCTCCGGATAACAGTATAAAATACGGATCCAATAGATACCGGGGATCTGTGCCAGCTCATGTAAAAGTCTGGGCAGTTCCTTTTTACCGTACAGATCCATACCGTACAGCGTGGTCTCCTGTGCTACCAGGATCAGCTCCCGTACGCCCTTGTCCGCCAACTCTGTGGCTTCTTTTAACAGACTCTCCTTGGGAACGCTGCGGTAATTGCCCCTGACCTTCGGAATAATGCAGTAGGTACAGTGTTTGTCACAGCCCTCTGCAATTTTCAGATACGCAAAATGTCCGCCTGTAGTGACAACACGGTTGGTCTCTGTCACAGGGGCGGCATTGATATCTTCATAATGATTCTGTTTCTGGCCTGCAAGGATTTCCTCCAGGGCAGCTACGATCTCATCAATAGCAGTGGTTCCGATAATGGCGTCCACCTGCGGGATCTCCTTCTGGATTTCCTCACGGTAACGCTGTGCCAGACAACCTGCTGCGATCAGTGCTTTGACCTGTCCGCTGTCCTTCAGTTCTCCCATCTGCAGTAATGTATTGATGCTTTCTTCCTTGGCATCACCGATAAAGCAGCAGGTGTTTACTACTACTACATCTGCCTCTGCTTCATCGTCCGTGAAGGTATAACCTTTTTCCTGGAGCATGCCAAGCATCTTCTCGGAATCGACAAGATTCTTGTCACAGCCCAGGGATACAAACAATATCTTCATGCGTCTTATGCTTCCTCATCATCACCAAGGATTTTAATCTTACCCTGATTCAGCTCTTCTACTGCGATAGACAGGGGCTTATCCACCTTGGCTGTTACCAGAGGCTCGTCACCTGCGATGATCTGTCTTGCTCTCTTAGCAGTTGCCATAACAATAGAATAACGGCTGTTGACTACAGGTGCTTCACCGGGTTCTACCTCGCTGTTTACTACTTTCATTAAATCGGTATAAGAGGGATGTAACATTTTATTTTGCTCCTTTCGCGAAACCTTTCAGTTCCTCTCTGATCTCTTTGATAAATTCTCTACGACGGGACGGTTCATTTTTCGCCGCTTCCACAAACTTCTGTACTTCTGCGGCACACACATCCAGATCATCGTTCACTACTATATAATCATAGGCATCCATGCCTTCTGATTCCTCATAAGCCCGGGACAGTCTCTGTGCAATGACATCTGCTGTCTCAGTTCCTCTGCCCACCAGTCTCTTCTGCAGTTCTTCTGCACTGGGAGGGGTAACAAACAGTAACAGGCTCTCCGGGAACTGCTCTTTGATCTTCATGGCTCCCTGGATCTCGATCTCTAAGATCACATCCTTGCCTGCCTGCATCTGCTCTTCCACATATGCTTTCGGTGTTCCGTAATAATTGCCGCAATACTGAGCATACTCGATAAATCCGTTTTTTGCAATATTTTCTTCAAATTGTTCTCTCGTACGGAAGAAATATTCTCTTCCGTCCTCCTCGCCTTCTCTGGGCTGTCTGGTAGTCATGGAAATGGACAACGCATAATTGTCATATTCCGATAACAGCTTTTTCACCAGTGTTCCTTTGCCGGCTCCGGAGAATCCGGAGATCACCATCAATATTCCCTTATTCTGCATCTTCTCTGTCCTCTTTTTCCTCTTCCGGCCACAGTGCCTGTGCTCTTCCCGCGATTGTCTCGGGAAGCAGTGCCGACAGAACGACCTGACTGTTCTCCATGACCAGTACCGCTTTCGTCTTCCGTCCCTGTGTGGCGTCGATTGCCTGTCCGGTCTCCTTGGCCTTCTGCACCAGTCGTTTGATGGGTGCGGCCTCCGGGCTGACGATGGCGATGATCTTATCCGTATTTACAATATTGCCAAATCCTATATGGATCAATCGGTTCATGGTATCACCTTTCGTGGCTATTCAATATTTTGTATTTGTTCACGAACCTTTTCGATCTCGGTCTTGAGCTCAATCGCACAGTTGGAGATCTCCAGATCGTTGGACTTGGACAGGATGGTGTTGGCTTCGCGGTTCATCTCCTGTGCCAGAAAATCCAGCTTTCTTCCGATACTGCCACCGGCCATCAGCGTACTCTTCGTGGTCTCGATATGGCTGCGCAGTCTCACCAGTTCCTCATCTACGCATACCTTATCTGCGAAGATCGTCACCTCGGTCAGAAGTCTTCCTTCATCTACAGTAGTATCGCCCAGCAGTTCCTTCACACGGTCTTCCAGCTTCTGACGGTACTCAGCAATGATCTGGGGAGAACGTTCCGTAATGAAATCCACCAGCTTCAGCATGCCATCCAGCTTGCTAATTAAGTCATCTCTTAAATGCTCGCCCTCGGTGATCCTGGTCTGTACAAACATCTCGCAGGCACCCTTCAGGGCTCTCTGCAGTTCTTTCCACAGTTCTTCCTCATCGATGTCCTGTTCTTCCATCACAAATACATCCGGATACTTGGACAAAGTGGACACTCGGATATCGCAGTCTAAGTCAAAATCACTGGCCATCTGCTTCAGGTATCCCAGATACTCCGCCGCCAGTTCCTTGTTGTAACGGACATTGGACGTGTTCTCGGAAAAATCCTCGTAGGTAATGAACAGATCTACTTTACCTCTGGAAATATAATTCTTCAGTTCACTGCGGATCGCAGATTCAAAGAAATTCAACTTCTTCGGCATTTTGATGTTCACATCAAGGTAGCGATGATTCACAGACTTCATCTCTACGGTAAACTTTCTGTTATTCTCGGCAGTTTCACATCTGCCAAATCCCGTCATACTCTTGATCATAGCTTCTCCTGTTGTAAGGGCGTGTAATACCTTCCGCAATTTACGGTTTTCATTCTATTATAGAATAAATATGCCCTTTCCGTCAAGTGCAGGTGCCCTATTTACACTATTTCCACTCGTCGTAATGCTCCAGAAAATGATGCTTCACACCATCCTCTTTGTAGGCGATGATCGTACGTAAGTTTACATTCTCCACACTCTTGAAAATATTCCCCTCGATAAAAGGGTTAGTCTGTTTCAGCGAAGCGATCAGGTTCTTAATCTCCATACGCTTGGAGGGACTGCTGCCATCGGTACGACAAGTGGTACAAGTGTCAGTGAACCGGCAGGCACACTGAATAAAATGCAGATCATTGTAATCTCTCCAGTGCTTGATGTCATCCTCCCTGATCAGGTACATAGGGCGGATCAGCTCCATGCCCTCGAAATTCGTACTGTGAAGCTTCGGCATCATGGTCTGTACCTGTCCACCGTACAGCATTCCCATCAGGATCGTCTCGATGACGTCATCGTAATGATGTCCCAGAGCGATCTTGTTGCAGCCCAGCTCTTTCGCATGACTGTACAGATAGCCTCTGCGCATTCTCGCACACAGATAGCAGGGGGAATCCTCTATGTCATACACCGCATCAAATATCTGGGATTCAAAAATGGTGATGGGAATATCCATCAGCTTCGCATTGTTCTCAATGATCTTACGGTTTGCCTCACTGTAGCCGGGATCCATCACTAAAAATACCAGTTCAAAGGGGAACTTGTTATGGCGTTTCAGCTCCTGGAACAGTTTTGCCATCAGCATGGAATCTTTACCGCCGGAAATGCATACAGCGATCTTGTCGTTTTCCTGAATCATATCGTATTCGTTGATAGCTTTGGCAAACCGGGAAAACAGGACTTTGTGGAACTTTTTGCGGATGCTCTTCTCAATTTCCCTTGCCCGTTCATTTTCCTTTTCTCCGGGCTGTTCCTTCTGCATCAGGTTCAGCAGCCATCAGGTATAGCCGCCCTGTAAGCTGTAGGCCTCCATTCCCTGTTCTCTGAAATACTCTGCAGACACCTTACTGTTCTGTCCACGGCTGCAATACAAAATTACTTTTTTATCCCCTGCTGCCGCCGCCAGTCTGTCTATAAGTTCACATTCGGGGATTGCAATGGCTCCGGGAATCATTCCATAGTTTACTGCTTCATCCCCTCTGGTATCCACCAGGATGTATCGGTCAAGGTCCCGGGACTGTAGTTCTTCCCATGTGATCTCAATGGGCCGTATTGTCTCTTTTTCTTCCATTTTTATATTCCTTTACTCTGCCCGAACAGGCAGTCTATTGTTTTTCCTCTCTCAGTCTGCTACACTGTTATTAAAAATATGGTAACTGAATCGTTACATTACATCCATAGAAAGGCACACAAATGATTCCTTATACTACTTTAGATTCCATTATAGCTCAAATGCCCGAACGCACCGGGCACACTCTGTTAGATGAAGACCAGGGGTGTGTAAAAGGGTGTCGTATGGGCGTATCCCTCTATCGCAACACAGAATATCACATGCCGCAAAAGCATGACGATCAGGAAGGCTTCTTCGTATTGGACGGAAAAGGATATGCTCTCATCGATGGCGAAGAAATCCCTCTGCTGCCCGGTACCGCCTTTATAGTACCGGCTCACACGGATCATGTGATCAGACGGGATCCCTCCTGTGACTGCTGTAAGGTTCTATGGTTCCATGCCGCAGTAGAATGATCCTCAGTCCCCACATACCGCCAGAAGCTCCGTCAGCTGCGCCTGAAGCTCTGTCAGGCTGTCACACTTTTTGTCTACCAGCGCAAGAATCTCTTCTGTGGGCGGCAGCTGGTCCGGCACCATCACAGTATATAAGCCTGCCGCATAGGCGGACCGGATACCGTTGAAGGAATCCTCCACCGCCAGTGCCTGTCCGGGTGCAACCCCAAGCTCCTCGCATGCCTTCAGATAAATATCGGGTGCAGGCTTGCCATGCTCCACCATGTCGCCGCAGATAATTTTCTGAAAATAAGATGTGATACCCGCTCTGTCCAGATGCTCCATAACTGCGGTCCTGCGTGTAGAGGATGCCAATGCTGTTGGAATGCGGTTCTCCTTCAGATATTCCAGAATCTCATGCACGCCCGGCTTCTCGGGAAGGCCTTCCCGTTCTTCCTTTTTCTTAAATCTCCGGCTGCAATCCTCATGCAATTCTTCAAAAGACACATCGATGCCCTGCTCTGCTTTCGCTGCCTCGAACACTTCCTTCGTGCCCTGCAGTGTCCTTCCGATACAGGCTTTGGAAATCTCGTCCACATTTTTAAGGCCCCTGGGCTCCGCCGCTTCTCTCCAGCACTCCATATACATCCTCTCGGTATCAAAGAGGACACCGTCCATATCAAATATCACTGCGGTTATTGTTGTCTTCATAATTCTCCTCACATCCAGAGCACCATCGGATTGTTACCCATACCGATGATCCCCATCATTTTGCGCGTAAATAGTAATCGATGATATCTGTCTCTTCCATGGAAATATAAGTTCCGTACATGCCTATGTTGCAGCACAATACCCTGCTTCCCGCAGGGAAGATCATCTCATATCCTTTAGACGAAGCCAGCCCCGGATATCTGTCATCCGCTCTTCCGTAGGAAAAATAAGCAGCGGAATTACCTATCTTCAAAGGTTTCGGTGCCCCAATCCCTCCGGCGATCAGAGCCTCGTCCTTTTTCCATTCAAAAAAGCTCCAGTTCTCTTTTTCTCCGAGTTGCCTTGGTTCTCTGCTTCGTTCCGTCAGCAGAATCTTACCCTGTGTATTTAAAAATGTCAATGCTCCCGTCTTTTTATCCACACGGATCTGGGCATATCCCGCTGTAATTTCCACCAGGGAAGGATTCTCCCGCACCGTGCATCTGAGGTCTCCTGCTGCCGTCACCGCCGCTTTCGGGAATTCACGACACTGCCCTTTGGCAAAACAAATCCGGAACAGATCCACCGCAAGGGGTGTGATCCGCAAGGTTCCGTAGCTACTCAAAAGATCCACATAGCCCTTGCCCTTCATGACCATGCGCACAGCGCAGTCGATCCTGGAATGTCCGGCGGGCATCAGTGTTTTGGCATCCGGCATATCGCCGTACTCACCGTTATTTTCTATCATCCGCGGCTCCTGTCTGCCGGTTGCTCTGCCAGCATTGCCGTTTCCTGCCCCGTATACTTTCGCAGGTGACGGCTGTCCCGTCCGCCTCGATTCAGGTCCCCCTGACTTTCCTGCTTTCTTCGGTGTAGCGCCGTCTGTTGTCCCCTGACTGTTTCTTGTCACGATGATCTTCTTTGGGCCGTAACGCTCTCTGGCCACACGTTCCTTTTCCGCTTCCTGTGCCCTCTGTCTGTAGATCTCTTCTTTTGTCTTCTCCGGCTCTGCCTGTTTTACCACCGTTTTCACCGGCTTCTTCTGGGCATCTGCGGCAAGGCGCATTCTCTTCTTCTGCTCCGGGGATACCGGATCTGCGATCAGTCCGGTGAGTTTCCCCCGGTACAGCACCGTCAGTTCATGCAGGGCTCGGGTGGCTGCCACGTACAGCTGCTTCACATACCCGTCTTCCACCGGGTAATCTTCCTCCGAAGCATTGAAGATCAGTACTGCATCGAATTCCAGACCTTTGGTGTATTTTAACGGAAGCACCATGACGCCCTCGCCGATCTCCCATTTTCCCGCATCTCCGGTATTCAGGTCCACGCTGCCCTGTAAGGCTGCTGTTACTTTTTCCGCCTCCGTTTCGTCAATGCAGACTACGGCAATGGTATCCAGCCCCTTGCTCTGCCATGCTTTGATGATCTGCTCCGCCTGTGTCACCTGCTCTGTAAAATCCACACATTTTTTCACCGTGACCGGTTCCCCATGACGTATGATGGGCTCCACCGGATAGACCGGAAAGCTTCCGTGATACAGAATGTCCGTGGCAAACTCCGAGATTTCCACCGTGTTACGGTAGCTTTTCTGCAAAATGCCGAAATAATCAAACTCTCCAGGCAGCATCAATTTCCGCAGTTCCGTCCAGTCGTTGAGACCGTAGCGGTCGGAAATATTCTGGGCCACATCTCCCATGATCGTATAGGTACATTTGCTCAGACAATATTTTAAAGACGCATAGACCATCATGCCGAAATCCTGGGCTTCATCAATCACCACATGCCCCGCCTCCCGGATCACCGTGTCCTCCTTAAGGCGCTTGTAGAGGTAGGCCATGGCCGCCAGATCATAGACATCGTAGCCACCTTCCGGCACCTCGACCGTGAAATCTTTCTCCTGCTCTTCCTTCAGGAACTGTTCGTAGAGTTCCGCCACAGAGCCCTTCCATTCCCTTTTTCCGAAATAGGTCTCATAATAATGCTTGAGCTTCTGCTTTTCCGGCTGGGTATAGGAATAATATTTTCCGCTCAGCTCATTTTCCAGCCGTGCCATCAGATAATCCGTCAGTCTGCTGATTTTGTCCGCCCGGGACAGATCCTTTGTCTCTTTCAATAAGCGTGCAATGGTGGCCCGGTCCAGCAGCACTTTGCCAGTCTTTTCGATCACCACGTCCTCTCTGGGTATCGAGCGGTATTCGTAACGCAGGCAGAAATTCTCCAGCTCCTTAAACCAGACAAGAGTTCCCTTCACCGCCGGGGTCACACCTTTTACCACCGGCTTGATCTGCCAGGACTTGTCCCAGTCCTCGTACAAAAGCCTTACGAACAACTGCTCCATGGTCATCTGGGAGACACCGTAAACATTCAGTTCCGGCAGCACTCCCGTTATATAGTTTAAGAGCACCTGATTGCTTCCCACAATATAAAAATCTTCCGGTGCAAACTCCTGATCGTAGTTGTACAGGATGTAGGAAATACGGTGCATGGCCACTGTGGTCTTGCCGGAGCCCGCCGCTCCCTGTACGATCATGTTGTGCTGGGGCTTTTTGCGGATGACTTCGTTCTGCTCCTGCTGGATTGTGGCAATGATCTCGCCCAGCACCGCCTTTTTGTTCCGCGCCAGATATTTTGTCAGCAGTTCATCGTTGGCCACCACATCCGAATCGTAGAAGTCCTTCAGCTCATCATTTTCGATCTCATAGGTGCGCTTCCGCGACAGGGTGATGTCGTATTTTCCCTCCCCCTTTACGGAATAAGAGACATCCCCCAGAGCGGCATCGTAATATACGCTGGCAATGGGTGCTCTCCAGTCGATGACCTCCGGTTCTGCCGGGTTATCCGCAATGACACTTCTGCCGATATAGTAGACCTCGTCTTTTTTCAGTTTTTTGTCCCGGAAATCGATTCTGCCAAAGTAGGGCTTTTTCCTCGCCTGTTCCGCCCGGCGCAGATCCTGATTCACGAACTTGAAGCGGGCATCCGCATTGTGCCACAGGGTCTGGGCTTCCTTGTCGTTCTCGTCGAATTCCTCCTGCATGGCATGCAGTTCTTCCGCCAGAGCCTGTACACTCTGCCTGTTGGCATCCACCTTGCGCTGTGCGATCTCTAACGTATGCTGTAATCTTTTTTCCTCATCCTGCCTCGTAATGCCGGGTAAACTGCTCATATTCTCTCCTGTTCAAAACCATAAAAAAGAAAAAGCAAAGGAAGTCTGTCGAAGACTTCCTTTGTATGTATTCTAAATCACATTTTACCAGTCAGAGCCCCAGTCATCGTATCCTGAGTCCCAACTGTCATTGGAATCCCATCCGGAATCCCAGCTGTCATCGTCCCAGTCACTGTCATAACTGCTGTCATCATAGGTACTGTAGTAAGAAGAATCCTGAAAATTATCATATTCCGCACCGCTGTCATAGCTGTAGGAATCATAGTAACTCTCGTAATCACTTTCCATCCAGGATTCATCCGGTGCATAGCGCCAGGAATCATTCTCCCATTCGTACCAGTTCCCATGATAATAGTAATAGTTCTGATCCTCATAGGTGTAATAGCCGTTATCCGGTCTGTTGTCAATCTGCCAGATAGAATAGGCGCCTGTAAAAATCGCCACCAGAGACAATGCTGCCATGATCAGGCAGAAAATTGTCAGAACCGTTTTTTCTATCTTTTTGCTCCGGGCTCTTTTCTTATTATAGGCGGTGTAATCTTTGGTTGGGCGGCTGGCAGGTGCCGCAGCTTTCGGCTGCTGGTGCGCCTTCTGTACGGCCACCCTTTCCTTCATCTTCTGGTAAAGTTCGTTGACCGCATAGGCTTCGTCCGATCCCTTGTAGCGTACCGCCCGGGTGCCATCCTCCTTGTTCTTATAGACGACAAAAGTGCCATCGGTCTCATCCTTGTAAATACCGAAGGCTTTCGCGCCCTTGTAATCCTCTCCGATAAAGGTCCGCATGTCCTCCAGCGGAAGGTTCATCTCCTTTGCCCAGGCTTTCAGTTCCTCGATTGTCTGTGGTACACCGTTGGCATGGCGGTTGTAATTGTTGTTGACACCGCCACAGTTCGGGCAGACCTGATCAAAATCGTTGATCCAGCTGCCACACCAGTCGCATTTTATCTTCATGTTCCCCTCCTGAAAATACACGTTGCAATAGTTTCTGTTTTATTGTACCACGTTCTGCACCTGCTGCCAACCTAGGATATTGCCAAAAGAATGCGGCTCTCCCTGAGGGTCTTGCTCTGGTCGTAATCATACTCTATGGTCTGGATACTGACATCCGGAAAACGGGCATGCAGCCGCTGCAAAATTCCCCGCTCGCAGACATGGCTGACCAGACATCCGAAGGGATGCAGGATCAGCACACTGCCACAGCCTTTTTCCACATATTGTATCACCTCTGCGGCAATCAGCCAACCGTCACCGGTATTGCAACCCTCCGCCAGAATCCCCTGCACTTTCTCCTTCAGTTCCGGGAACGGCAGATCCGTCTGGAACCGGTCTGTCTCCCCGATCACCGTAAGCAGATGTTTTTGTGCCTCACACAACCGGTGGAGCACAAAGGCACAGGCTTTCGCCATGATGGGATTGCGCTGGTACTTTTCTGCCTTATACCGCTCTGTATCCACCAAATACAGACAGTAGTTGATGAAACCACCACTGTAAGGCTCCATTCCCTGCCGGAGCAGAAAACTTTCGATATCGTCATTTCCCAGTTTCGAATATTTCATATAGATCTCACCGGTGATGCCAACTCTCTTTTTCTTCCCGGGTTTCACCGGTACCTTCGAAAATACTTCGCAGGCATACCGGTAATTCTTCTCTCTGGTGTGCCGTCCGTTCCTGTGTCTCCGAATGCTCTCGCACAGTTTCTTTTCCACCTGACTGCGGATGCGGTCCGTCTCTCCCGGATTCTGTTCGTAGGGCTTCACCTGCTGGTACAGGCACATGATCAGATCGCCATAGCATCCGGCAGCAATCCCACCGGACAACAGTGACGGAGTAATGCGAAAGCCTGTATGTTTTTCTTCTCCCATGAGGTTCAGGGAGATTACGGGAATCTGGGCATACTCCAGCTGTCCCTGCTCTACCATGCGGTACAGCACTCTCTGGAGCAGATTGTAGATATTTCCGGCCCTGCAGGCACCGCCCGCCTGGGGCTCCATGAAGGTGATCTCCTCCGGATCCCGTTCCCCGCTTTCCAGATATTCCAGGAACTGTGCAAGGATCAATACCGTCGGATAGCAATAGTCGCTACTGATATAGCGAAGTGCCAGAGTGCGGTCCTTCACCGGGTTCTTTAAAGTCTCGAAGGAATACCCCTCCGCCCGGAATGCCGCCTCCAAAAATACATTCGTGTACTCCAGCATCTCGCACAGCAGGATCGTACGGGTCTTCTTGTCATGACGTGTGAAATTTTTACATACTCTGTGCAGTTCCTCCATACGTTTTCCTCATCTGACCGGGTTAGTTTGTGTCCGAACATAAATTTACTATTTTATATTGTAAGCTGAATCGTTGGCCCGTGCAAGTGTACATCTGATTTATTCTGGTTGTCTACCATCGTCTGTAAACTTTCAGGCACACAAAAAAAGTGGAAACCTTGTATTTTCAAGGTTTCCACGCTTTTCAAAAGAGCTGCTGACGGGAATCGGACCCGTGACCTCCGCACTACCAATGCGACGCTCTACCGACTGAGCCACAGCAGCATCACGTGACTGCTAACGCAATCACCGTGTTACATTCTATCAAAGGTATCTCACTTTGTCAATAGAATTATTTTAAATTATATATTTTTTTTGCACAATTCATTCATTATGCTTTCGGTGACCAGTCTGCGCATCTCTTCTGGGGGCATATCATTACCGATATGGTGGCACTGGTACATCAGATAGGAAATCATCCGAGCTAACAGTGCGTTGGTAATATAAGACAGCGGAATGTCCTCCCGCAGTTCTCCTTTCGCCCGTGCACTGTCTATGATCTGGCGGACCAAAAGATCCACCGGCCCGTTTTCCTTCTGTTCCGCTATCCGTTGCCGCAGAAGATTTCCCTCCTTGGAATGATCTGTCAGCAGATGCAGAAACGCCATGATGGCATCCACACACTGGGAATGTTCTTCCACCAGCAAAAGCATTCTGTGGATCTGGGTCTCCAGATCCGGACAGGTCTGAATCTGACGGGAAGCCTGCTCCGTTACTGTACGGATTTCATACAACAGGGCACAGACAATGATCTCTTCCTTGGAATCAAAATATTCATAAGCAGTTCCCTTGCCAATGCCCGCCAGCCCGGTGATCATGGACACGCTCATTTCCGAGATATCCTTGTCCTCCCGCAAAAGTGTGCTGACGGCCCGGTACATGGCGGTCCCCTTTGGGGGCACCTGGTTCGGTGCCTCCAATCCGGTTATTTTACTCATTTTCCGCATCCCCCGTTTTTCCAGATCTTTGAGATTTTGCCAGCTTCTTAGCCGCTCTTCTCTCCTGTCTGCTCCGCTTATCGAAGATCAGATAGAAGGTCGGGATCAGGATCAGGGTCAGGATCGTGGAAGCCGTCAGACCGCCGATGATAACCAGTGCCATTCCCTGCATCATGACACCGTTATCGCCCAGTCCCAGTCCCATGGGGATCATGGACAGGATCGTTGTCAATGTCGTCATTAGGATAGGACGCAGACGGGTACTTCCGGAAGCCACCAGCGCATCCTCAGTGGACATTCCCTCTTCCCGCAGCATATTTGCGGAATCCACGAACAGAATACCGTTATTTACCACAATACCCATCAACATCAGAAATCCCATCAGGGATACCATACTAATGGTACTTTGCGTAATGAACAACAGCAGGAAGGATCCGATCAGTGCAAAAGGAATACACATCATGACCATGAAGGAGAATCTGGGGGATTCAAACTGCATTGCCATCACCAGGAATACCAGGAATGTAGCTACCAGAATTGCCTGCAACAATGCCTGCAACTCATCGTTCATCATTCCAGTCATCATACTGTCTGCCGGGGTTACAGAATCCGGGAATACCGTGTGATCCACCAGATCGTTGATAGCATTCTGGGCATCAAATATCTTCTCGGAGGTCATAGTGGACGTCACGCTGACCTGATACAGACCGTCCTGCTTCATGATGGTCTCCTGACTCTGTGCGTAATTGATCTCTGCAATATCTCTTAACGGTACCACGGTGCCAAAAGAAGTATCCAGTCCCAGATCCATCAGCAGGTTCAGATCATCATAGCTTCCTTCCGGATATTCCAGCCATACCGCATACTCCGAACCATCATTGGTGATCGTCAACGGATTCATCCCGCTTAATACATTATGGATAGTCATGCCGACCTGAATGGGTGTCAGTCCGTACTGCATTGCCTTGAGAGGATCTACCACTACCTTGGCCAACGTCGTAGAGTTGGCCAGAGAGTTTTCTGTCTTTACGACACCGTCAATCTTCTCGATCTCTGCCTGCAGGTCTTCTGCGGCCTGTGCCAGTTCTGCCCTGTCATTACCCTGTAAATCGATCTCATAGCTGCTGGTGCTCATCATGGAGCTCATACTGCTGCCGGAAGATGTTACCGTAACATCCATATCCGTCATACCGGCTGCAATCTCATTCCATTTATCTACTATCTGTGCTGTAGTCAGGGTTCTCTTCTTGATGAGATCTGCGGTAAGGGTTGCACTGGAGCCGCTGATGGATACGGAATAGAATTCCACATCCGGTTCCTCTTCAGCGATCTGTTCCCACAGCTTCAGTGCTTCATCCTCTTTTTCCAGTGTGGTACCGGAACGGAAATTCACCGTAACCGCCACGACTCCTTCATCCGCTGCAGGAATCAGCTCCATGTCCAGCGTTCCTGCCAGCAGAACCGTGCCGATCATCAGCGCCACAGCCACACCAACGACAGTCTTTCTGCGCTTCATCAGCTTCCGCAGGATCTTCTGATACCATGTGGTAAATTTCTTCAACAGCTTATCGATGGGCAGATTTTCTTTTTCCTTCGGTTTAAATACTGTGTAGAACAACGGTACCAGCATCATAGCTGCGATCAGGGATGCCAGCATGGCAAATACAATGGTGAATCCCAGCTGCTCAAACATCTGTCCGGACAGGCCCTTCATAGTGGCCAGCGGCAGATATACCACGATGGTGGTGATGGTGGAAGCGATAATAGAAGCCGTCACTTCCTTCGTTCCCTCTAAGGCTGCCTGTTTCAGATCCGGTGTACTCTTCTGTCTTCGGAAACAGCTCTCGATCACAACGATGGAAGCGTCTACCATCATACCGATGGCAATGACCAGAGATCCCAGTGTTACAATGTTCATGGAGAATCCCATCATGCTCATAAGGATCAGAGTCAGGAACAGGGAAATGGGCATGGAGGCTCCGACGATCAGGCTGGCCTTGAAATCGCCAAAGAATAGGAACAGCACCGCCATGGTCAATACAACACCCAATAACAGGGTCTCGGCTACACTGGTCAGGGAGCTGATAATGGAGGAACTGGCATCATAAGTAACTTCAAATTCGATGGCCGGGTTCTCCGCCTGGATCTGTTGTAATTTTTCCTTCACATCCTTGCAGGCATTTACCGTACCGGCACTACTTTTGTTCTTAATGCCGATGCTGACATTGTCCTGTCCGTTGTAACGGCTGATACTGGTGGCATCCTTGGATGCCGTAGTAACATTTGCAATGTCCTGCAAAGTAATGACCTGTCCCTTGGTGGTCATCAGTGGCATCTCACGCAGCTTCTGTACGGTATTGTACTCCATGGACGTCGCCACGCTGATGTCCTGACTGCCCTGGGTCACGCTGCCTGCAGGATAAGTAAAGTCTACGGTTCCCAGCATCTGTGCCACCGTGGACATGTTCAGACCGTACTGCTTCATCAGGGTCTCATTGAGTTCTACTTTGATATAATCCTCGGAACCACCGGTGACGGATACCTGTGCCACACTGGACAGGGATTCCAGCTCCGGAACCACAGCTTCGTTGACTACTTTTAACAGGTCCACATCACCCTTTTCCACCGCAGAGATCGTCATGACATCCATACTGTTCATGTTCATTTCGATGATAGTAGGCTGATCCACGTCATCCGGCAGACTCAACTTTGCAGTCTCCATGGCGGCACGCAGATCATTGTGGCATTCATCAATATCCACACCATATTCATAGGTGAACAAGACCATACAATAATTTTCAAAGGAATAGGAATTCACGGAATCCACACCGCTCAGGGTGGAACCGGAATCTTCGATAACGGATGCCACGAGTTCATCCACGCTCTCCGGGTCTGCGCCGGGATAGGTAGCCATGACAATGAGCATGGGCATCTCAATGTCGGGCGTCAGTTCCATCTTGAAACCAAAAATGGAGCTGATGCCGAATACTGCCAGTGCCAGGATCACAAGGAAACAGGACACCGGTCTTTTCAGAGCTAGCTTTGTCAAATTCATTCTGCTGCCTCCCCTACTCTTCTGCCTTCACCGGTGCGGTGACTTCCACACCGTTCATCAGCTTGGGAGACCAGCTGGTGATCACGGTATCTCCGGGCTGTATTCCCTCAGTAACAGAAATCTGTGTATCATCAAACAGATCTGTGGTCACATAGGTCTTCACGGCCTTGCCGTCCACACTTAAGTATACATAAGAACCGGTATTATCATAGTACACTGCATCATAAGGGATCAGCACCGCACTGTCGTTCGTATGATAGGTATCGGTCGTCAGTTTCACGGATACACCGTTTGGCAGATCGCTGCCATTGGCATTTACCGCTGCCTTGATCTGGAACAGGCCGGTCTGCTGATTCACTGCCACACCGATTTCGGTGATGCTGCCGGCGTAGCTGGTGGTTCCCCGCTCCACGGTCACTTCCTGCCCCATGGTCAGTGTATTTTTCACAGCTTCGCTGACCTGAAAAGTCACGGTCATCATATTTTCATTGGCAATGGTGTACGCAGGATTGCTGCTTCCGGCAATGCCGTTGACTTCCACTCCCTTGCTCTGGATTGTACCGGAGATGGGAGCCTTGACAGTGTAGTAGGATAATGCCAGTTCCGCACTTTCCACGCCCACATTTGCCAGCTGTTCACTGGTGGACAGTTGCTTCTTCGTATCCTCCAGTGCCTGTCCCTGGGACAATGCCTGGGAACGATCCACAATATTCATGCTGCTCTTTGCTGCATTGTAAGCGGATTCCGCCTGCTGTAATCCGGCCACCAGAGAATTTCTGCTGGACTCCAGCTGTTTCTTCGTTCCTTTCAGTGTCTCGATCTGCGTCTTCATCTGCACAACACTTGACGCATTTCCGCCGCTCACACTGGATGACGCTGCTTTTATGGCATTTTCCAGCTGTGTAATATTTGCATTGCATGCGTCGATCTGATCTGAAAGATCATCATAGTTCTGGTCATAGGCATTTTTCGCCTGGACATACGCGATCTGTGCCTGATCATACCCGGACTGTGCCTGCACTCTGCTGCTATCCATCTGGATATTGGCGGATTCCTGCTGGGTGGTCAGGGCACTGTCTGCCTGCTGCCTTACATTGGCCGCACTGAGCTGTGCCTGTTCTAACTGCAGTTTTGCTGCAGAGTCATCGATTTTGAACAAAACATCCCCGGCATTGACCTGATCTCCCACCTCAAAATAAGTATCCGTCACTGTACCGGAAGTAAAGGGAATGACATAGACCATCTCCTGGGGAGAAACCGTCCCCACAAAGCTGTTCTGCAGGGTCAGTTTTCCGGTCTGAGCCTGCTCCATATCTACAACGACCGCAGAGGTCTCCGCAGTGTCCTGCACCGCATTGCTGCCACAGCCTCCGAGCAACAGGCTGCCTCCCATCAACAACGCCATTCCGACGCTGCAATTTCTTTTCCATGTATTGTGCATGATCTTTTCGCCTTTCTGAATAGTTATAAATATGTATTTGCTTTATTAACCGACCGGCCGGTCGGTCAGCATTTGCAGTATACTCCTATGCCAGGTTTTAAGTCAATATTCCAACTCTGCAGATTCTATTAAAAAACTATAAAAAACACATTCCTGAAAAATTTTTTCAAGAATGTGTTCTCTTCTCTCATTATTTTGCATCACACCAGTTTCCGGATTTTGCTCTTCAGACGCTGTAAGGCATTGTCCGTAGACTTTTCGTCTCTTCCCAGCACCTTGGCGATCTGGGTATAGCTCATTCCTGTCAGGTACAAATCCAGCACCTGTTTTTCAAAGCTGCTGAGTTCTGTCTCAATAGCTCTCTCCAGATCTTCCACCCGCTCCTTGTCCAGGAACAGTTCCTCTGGACTCATCTGGGTTCTGGCCGCCAGAGCCTCAATAAGATTTTTCTCCTCATTGTCCGTGCCCTCGCTGCTTCGCTCATACAGAGATACATAGCTGTTGAGCGGTGAGTGCTTCAGGCGCTTGGAAGCCTGCACTGCCGTGTACATCTGTCTGCTGATACACAGATCTGCAAAGGTATAAAAGCTGGCATCTCTGCCGCAGTCGTAATCCCGCACTGCCTTGAACAGACCGATCATCCCCTCCTGGATCAGATCCTCACTGTCTCCGCCCAGGATATACATGGATTTTGCCTTGCTACGCACCAGATTTTTATACTTGTCACAGATGTAGTCCATCACCTGTCTGTCACCTTCCCGCAGCTGGTCGATGAGTTCTTCATCCGTCATATCTTCATACTTGAAATGCTCTGTCATTCTTTCCCCTTTGATATCCTGTTCCCAGATGCAGCACCCTGTTTTATGCCTGCAGTCTCTGACGTACGATCTCGTAAGCCAGTACACCGGCTGCTACGGAAGCATTTAAGGAATCGATATCTCCCTTCATGGGAATGGATGCCACCATATCGCATTTTTCCTTCACCAGACGTCCTACGCCCTCGCCCTCGTTACCGATGACCAGACCGATGGGGCCCTTGAGATTCAGATCGTACATGGTAGTCCCGCCCATATCCGCACACACGAACCACAGACCTTCCTTTTTCAGGTCTTCGATGGTCTTCGCCAGATTCGTCACCTTTGCCACCGGCGTATAGTTCAGTGCTCCGGCGGAGGTTCTCGCTACCGTAGCGGTCAGTCCTGCTGCACGATTCTTCGGGATGATGACACCATGGGCACCTGCCAGATTGGCGGTACGGATGATAGCTCCCAGATTATGAGGATCCTCGATATTATCCAGCAGGAAAATAAAGGGCGGCTCACCCTTTTTCTTCGCTGCTTCCAAGATGTCATCCACCTCTGCGTACTCATAAGCTGCCGCATAGGCAATGACTCCCTGATGCTTTCCGGTCTCGGATAACTGGTCCAAACGCTCCTTGGTCACATATTTTACTAATGTGTCATGCTTTTTTGCTTCTCTTTTAATGGTCATCATGGGGCCATCCTGACAGCCATCCAGAATGAATAACTTGTCAATGGGTTTGCCCGCACGATAGGCCTCGATCACGGCATTTCTGCCTTCTATGGTAAATTCCTGATATCCCATGTTTGTCCTTTCTATTGTGAATTTTTATTACAGTTCCATGCCTGCCAGACGGATGCCGTCTTTGATCAACTGCAGCAACCGGTCGATCTGTCCCGTCAGGTACAGATAGCCCATCAGTGCTTCAAAACCGGTAGCTCTGCGGTAATCTGCCACGGAAGCGTTTTTCGCGGTGGTGTATGATTTGGCGTTGCGTCCTCTGCGGTACACCGCTTCCTCTTCCTCCGTCAGTTCCGGAAGCAGTGCCTCGATCATGGCAGACTGCGCCGGTGCCTTTACATAACGTGTCGTCTTTTTATGCAGATCATTGGCGGAACGGTTAGCTCTCTCCACCACCACGCTGCGGATCACCAGCTCATAAATCCCGTCTCCGATATAGGCCAGTGTCAGCGGAGAATACGCCCGGACATCCTGTCCTTCGCAGGCAAATGCTTCCTTTATTTTCGTAAGAAGGGTTATGCTCTCTTCCATTTTACACCCTCTCTGGTATCTTCCAGCACAATGCCTTTGGCTAACAGCTCGTCACGGATCTCGTCGGCTCTTGCGAAATTCTTCGCCTTTCTGGCTGGCTGACGGTCTTCAATCAGTGCCTCGATATCGCTGTCCAACATTTCCGCTTTCTTGTCTACGATCAGTCCACAGATATCGGACAGAGTCACGATTTCCTGTTTCAGAGCCTCCAGAAATGCCTTGCTGCTGTCTGCTTTCGCATTGGAGTTGACGAATTTTACCAGCTCGAAGATAGCCGCCAGCGCATCCGCAGTGTTGAAATCATCGTCCATAGCTTCATCGAATTTGGTCTCAAAGCCCTGTGCCTCGGTAACTAACTGCTTCTCTTCTTCGGACATTTCGTCATCTGCTGCCTTTTCCAGCAGGAACTTCAGGTTATCCACGCTGGTAACGATTCTCTCGTAGCCGTTCTTTGCTGCTTCCATCAGATCGGCACTGAAATTCAGCGGGCTTCTGTAATGTGCGGACAGCATGAAGAAACGAAGTACCTGCAGATCATATTTTTCGGAGATCTCACGAACAGTAAAGAAGTTGCCCAGAGACTTGGACATCTTGCGGTTGTCAATGTTCAGGAAGGCATTGTGCATCCAGTATCTTGCAAAAGGCTTGTCATTGGCTGCCTCGGACTGTGCGATCTCATTCTCGTGATGAGGGAAGATCAGATCTTCGCCACCGGCATGAATATCTATCTCCTCACCCAGATAACGCTTACTCATAACAGAGCACTCGATGTGCCAGCCGGGACGGCCCTGACACCAACAGGAATCCCAGTAAGGCTCGCCTTCTTTCTTCGGCTTCCACAATACGAAATCCAGGGGATCTTCCTTCTGATCTTCACCGGAGACTAACAGGGAACGGTTACCGCCCTGCAGATCGTCTAGGTTCTTGTGAGACAACTTGCCATAGTCCTTGAAGCTTCTGGTCCGGAAATATACCGTGCCATCCGCTGCGGGATACGCATGCCCCTTGTCGATCAGTATCTGGATCATGTCTAACATACCGCCGATCTCCTCGGTAGCCTTGGGGTTCTTGGTGGCAGGCTTGATGTTCATGCCCTCCATGTCCTTTTTACACTCTGCGATGTAACGCTCGGAGATCACGCTGGGCTCCACACCCTCTTCATTTGCTTTCTTGATGATCTTGTCATCCACGTCTGTGAAGTTGGATACATAGTTTACTTCGTAACCCTTGTATTCCATGTAACGGCGCACCGTATCAAATACGATCATGGGGCGGGCATTGCCGATGTGGATCAGATTGTATACGGTAGGCCCGCAGACATACATTTTTACCTTTCCCGGCTCCAGGGGCTTAAATTCTTCTTTTCTCTTGCTTAAAGTGTTGTAGATTTGAATACTCATTGTTTATCCTTTCCTGATTGCGATTTTTGCAATGATATATCTTTATTTTATCACACTGTCTTGTCATTTTCTGCAGATTGGGGCTGTTCCCCGGTCTCCGCACTCATTACCACCAGCCTGCGCAGCTGCTTTAATTCATCTTCCATCTCCAGCACGCGGTTGGTCAGTTCGGAGTTCTCACGCTGCAGTACCGTGATGTCTTCCCGCACCGGATCGGGGAGATCTGTCTGGTTCATGGTCTCCTGGGGGAGGCTTGCGTTGTTACGCTTCACCACACGTCCCGGTACACCTACCACCGTGGATCCGGGAGGCACTTCACTTAAGACCACGCTTCCGGCACCGATCTTCGAATTATCTCCGATGGTAAAGGAACCCAGTACTTTCGCACCCGCACTGATCATGACGTTGTTGCCGATGGTCGGATGACGCTTGCCGTGCTCCTTACCGGTTCCTCCCAGTGTCACTCCCTGATACAGGGTCACATTATCGCCGATAATGGTAGTCTCACCAATGATGACACCGTTACCGTGATCGATGAAAAATCCCTTGCCGATCTGCGCGCCGGGATGGATCTCAATGCCGGTCTTGCGCACACCGCGCTGGGAAATATATCTGGCCCAGAAATAATGTCCGCTCACATATAGCTTATGCGCCAGTCTGTAATGGATCATGACTTTGAAACTGGGATACAAAAGTACCTCCATGGAGGAATGGATCGCCGGATCACGCTCCTTGATAATACGGACTTCTTCTTTTAAATTTTTGATGATGCCCATGTTCTCACCTCGAAAAAAATACCGCGGATAAATTTCATCTTAGAGACGAATTTATCCGCGGTTCCACTCTACTTAAGGGACAATGCCCTTCCCTCTGGCGTTCTACGCCCTGTGTAGAACACCGTGCATATAACGGATGCTTACCGGATCCGGATACTGATTACTGTTAACGTTCCCCGGATCAGCTCACAGGCGCACTTCCTTTTCCTCGGACGAAAGCCGCTCCCAGCTTCTAACGGCTTCTCTCTGGCGTCCTACCTAAAAGTACTTTTCCTGTTCCATGCCTTTATTCTATAAATGATAATTCCTACTAAATAAGATATGCAAAAATACGGGTTTTGTCAACCCCTTACCCCTTATAATCCTCGATCATAGCTTCGATCTCAGCGATCTGCGCTGCGCTGAGCTTCTTGCTCTGGATAAATGCTGCGATCATCTTCGGCAGCGAACCGCCATAAGCCTTCTCCACGAAAGCCTCCCCCTGGGCTCTGTGGTATTCCTCCTTATTCAATACGGAAGATACGATGGCATTCTCATTTTTGAAAATACCGTTCTCACAAAGCTTTTTAATAAACGTATAGGTAGTGGATTTCTTCCAGCCGAACTTCTCCGCGCACTGTTTTACCAGTTCTCCGGAACCGATGGGTTCCTCCTCCCAGATCAGCTCAGCAAATTTGTATTCTGTCTCCGTCATCTGATACATTCCCATTCCTCCTTGTATCCTTCTTAATCCAGCACTTGCCAATTATGCAATCCTATTGGCTTTTTTTGCACTCATCACATTATAAAAGGTCGATAGTATACAGACCTTGTTCTAATTAAAGTCTATATCCTATCGACCTATTTGTCAAGTTCTTATTTTCCGAAATTATCAGCTCTTCGGGCATCCGCTGCAGCTTCCGCAGCCGCCCTGCATCGCCTGTGCCGTAAGATCAAACGGCGTAGTCACCAGACAGATTGCCTGAGAGGAGATTCCCTCTCCGCTGCCGGTGAATCCCAGTCCTTCCTCCGTGGTAGCCTTCACATTGACCTGTCCCACATCGATCAGCAGGGCTTTCGCGATATTTTCCCGCATGGTATCGATATGCGGGCGCATCTTCGGTGCCTGTGCAATGATCGTCGCATCGATATTTTCGATAAACACATGATTCTCTTCCAGCAGCTCGCCCACTTTTTCCAGCAATTTTATGGAAGAAATACCCTTGTATGCCGGATCTGTATCCGGGAAATGTTTCCCGATATCCCCCAGCGCCGCTGCTCCCAACAGCGCATCCATGATGGCATGGAGCAGGACATCCGCATCCGAATGTCCCAGGAGCCCCTTTTCATAAGGTATTTTCACGCCACCGATGATCAGGTCTCTTCCCTCCACCAGACGGTGTACGTCATATCCCATTCCGATTCTCATATTTACAACCTTTCCGCAGACGTTATCCTTTTTCAAAAAGTACCGACTGTCCCGTTGCGGCCAGTGCCGGGTGCCAATGCCGTCCGCAATATACTAAATCTCTATCATTATTGTCTCGCCACAGCACAGTTCATCAGTTCCTCCGTGCTGTCGAATAGATAGACGGTATAAATGCCGTCCTCATATACCTTTTCGCCCTGCTTTAATGCCGGAGCCTCTGCATATTCCGCACATTCCTCCGACGTCAGAAGCAAGAATGTCTCCCCGGTATGATACCCTTCCTCATAATATTTCATGGGAGAAGACCACTTGAAATATTCCAGATGTTCGGGATCTCCGATGTTGCCGATCTCCACTTCGCCATTGGTAAGCTCTGTAATGATATTGGCATTATTATAAGTAGCAAAGCCAAAATCATACCCGTTTTCCGCAAGGAACTGCGCCACGGGACGCTTCGTTTCGTTCTTGTCCACCGTCAGGAAAGACATCACCGTTTTACCCGTACCAAGGATCAGACAGATTGTAAGCAGCGCCGTCACCGCCAGACGGTCAAATGGCATTTGCTCCTCTTCCAGATAAAAGCACAATACCGGCAGTGCAAAAATAAAAATCGTAATATAATACCGTGGCACCATGGTACTGGTGGTGAAAATAAACACAAACAGATTCAGTACAAAGCTGACTTTCAGGAAAAGTGTGATCAGGCTGCGAAATCCTGTACTCTGCTCCGTCTTTCCGCTCTTCACCGTAACATATCCGTAGATGCCCAGCATTGCGAAAGCCGCCATGGTCACAATACCACGCAGGGATAAAAAGCCCTTGTCGGGAATATAACCAAAAAGCATTAACAGACAGCCTGCTGCATTCTGGATCCGGTCAAACAGCACCCCGTGGTACAGAGCGATGAAATTCGTGGCACCGTAGGTCTGGAACACATATTTATGGCTGATCCATACCACATTAATGCCGTAGCCCGCTACTGCGAAAAACGCTCCCACTACACTGTAGAGAAAATATTTCATCCGGGTCGTAGGCAGCAAGGCACGAAAATGCGCCTTTGTCATCTCTCCCCGGAAACTCTGGAACTCCTCTCCACCCAACAAATAGAAAAAAGAAGTCAGTACCAACGGGCACTGTAATGCCAGCAGGTAACGTACGCCGGACATTCCACAGACAATAGCCAGCAGCACATAGAAGATCCACAGGCTGATCTTGCGTTTTGTACTGTATTCTCCACTGCACAGCCGCAGGTACATACCGAAGAACCACAACACCAGAATCACATGGGACATGTAGGTATTGCCCATTTGCATGTGTGTCATCATGGTCTCGGAAAAAGGCAGAAGCAACAGACAGGAGCTTAACACCGTAAGCCCGCGCGATACTTTTAACGGCTTCATAAAATAATAATAGGAAGCCAGCATCAGCCCGTAAAACACCAGATTCGTGATCGTGCGGATCACATGCCAGTTGTTGCAGATCCGGAACAGCGGTCCCATGATCAGCTGTGTATACAGCACACGGAACTCCGTGGAATAATACCAGTTCGTCGTCGAAATCATCTGATGCTCCCCCGCAAGGATCCTGGAAAAGATCATCTCTGCCGCCATATCGGAATCCAGCCAGTGATCCTGGCTGATGATATTCAAGCCAAGCAGGAGCAAAAGCGTCGCTCCCAGCAAAATATATGGTATCTGTTTTTTCAGTGTTTTCATACCGCAGACCTTTCTGTTAGTGCCTATGCATTCTTCCCTAACTATACACGATTTGCCGCAAAAGCACAACTGCGGCTTTTGCGGCAAATACATAAAATTCCTCATCTACTTAAGATTTTTTTCTCTTGGGGAAGCTGTTGCCGATGCCCGGCTCTTCCCGCTTCTTTCTCTTTTTTACTTCTCTCTCCGCTCTGTCCCCGGAGTATTTACGGTCAGCTGCCTTTCTGTCGCGGCCGCCCCATTTTCTTCCGTCCCCGGGGTTCTCGTCTCTGCGACGTCTTCTGTCCTCGCCGGAACCGGTGCTGCCATCATCTCTGCGATCTCTGTCACTGCGGCCGAATCTTCTGCGGTCCCCGTCTTCGCGGCTGAACCTCCGTCTGCCGTCTCCTCTGCCGAAACCACGGCCTTCGCCATCGTTTCTGCCGAAACGTCCCTTCTCTCCGAACCGTCCGCGGCGCTGTACATAATCATCTGCGGCGATCTCCTCGCCCTTGTCGCCGACCTGATATTTCAGCATGGCTGCCGCCAGATCCAGTGCATCGCAGCCTTCCTCTTCCATTTTCCGCTGTAAAAAGCTCTTCATCAGTTCAACGTCTTCGTGCTCATGCAGTTCCCACGCCTTGTTCAGATATTTATCCGCTTTCGCTTTCAGCACCTTCGCAGCTCCGGGAAGCTTTTTCTCAGTGATGGTGGTATGACAGACTCTCTCGATCTCGCGGATCTTACCGATCTCCCTACTGTTGGCAAAGGTAAAGGATCTGCCCTTTCTTCCGGCACGGCCGGTTCTGCCGATGCGATGCACATAATATTCGATGTACTGCGGAATGTCGTAATTGATCACCGCCTCCACATCGTCCACGTCAATGCCTCTGGCTGCCACATCCGTAGCGATCAGAATGCTGGCTCCGCCGTTACGGAAACGGTTCATGGCCACATCACGCTGCGCCTGGGACAGATCGCCATGCAGCCCTTCTGCCTGGAAGCCCTGCTGCTTCAACAGATCCGCCAGTTCGTCCACCTTTTTCTTCGTATTACAGAAGATCAGGGTCCGCTTCGGCTGATAGTACTCTAACAGTCTTACACAGGCTGCATCCTTGTCTTGATTTTTCACACGATAGAATTTCTGGGATACCAACGGAATCGTCAGTTCTTTTGCCGCTACTTTTACTATTTTTGCATCCTTCTGGAACCGGTCCGTGATCTCCAGGATCGGCTTCGGCATGGTAGCGGAAAACAGTGCCGTCTGGTGCTCTCCGGGAATCTGTCCCAAGATCAGCTCCATATCCTCACGGAAGCCCATGTTCAGCATCTCATCTGCCTCATCCAATACCACCATGTTCACCAGATCCAGTTTGATGGTATGTCTGCGCATGTGATCCATGACGCGTCCCGGGGTTCCCACGATAATCTGCACGCCCCGCAATCCTGCGATCTGACGACTGATATCCTGTCCACCGTAAACGGGAAGCACCTTGATGCCATGCATGTATTTTGCGATCTTCCGCAGTTCTTCCGCAGCCTGGATTGCCAGTTCTCTGGTAGGACATAAAATAATGGTCTGTAACTTCTTCACATCGGGATTGATGTGCTGAATGGCCGGAATTCCGAAGGCCGCGGTCTTACCGGTACCGGTCTGGGCCTGTCCGATGATGTCCTCGCCCTGTAATAAATAGGGAATTGCCTGCTCCTGGATCGGAGACAGTTTCTCAAACCCCATCTCCCGGATCGCACGGACAATACGGTTGTCCAGCAACGGCTCGATGGAGGCAATGCCGTCCTGCGCTTTCACTTCTTCTACTGCTTCGTTCACTTCTTCATTTTCCAAAAAATAACTCACGAAATACTCCTTTAAATTCAAAATCGTGGCAACCTTCAGAACTTCATTCGCAAAATCGCATCTTCATGAAAATCACCTTGGTTCTGAATTGTTGCACAAAAAAAGAAATCATTGCGATGCGCTTCTGATTTCTTCCATCAAATCTCAACAACATTTCGTAGTATAGCACGGAAGCATTGAAAAAACAAGTGATTTCGTTTACCATATAATAAAAAGTAATGCTTCCAAAGCAGAATAACCTAAATTTCGCATTACTATTTATGCCGTTCGGCGGCAGAATGGAGATTTTATGATACAGACATTACACATCGTACCGGAATATAACGAAGAACTGATCTATCCCGCCATCTGCAAAAGTATGGAGGCGCTGCACATCGCCGCAGATTTACGCCCGGAGATGAAGATCGTCATCAAGCCCAACCTCGTCATGGCGAAATCCCCGGATTTTCCCGCCACCACGCATCCGCTGGTGGTAAAAGCAGTGATCCGGTGGCTCCGCAAGCAGGGCATGCAGCACATCACCATTGCGGAAAGCTCCGGTGGTCTCTACAATGCCGAAGCCATGAGGCATGTGTATCACGTATGCGGCATGGATACTCTGGGGGAAGGTGCAGAACTGAACATGGACTTTTCCGCACAGACCGTGAATTGTCCGGCAGGATTTAAAAATCACAGTTTCCACCTGATCACTCCCATCGTGGAAGCTGACTATATCATTAATATCTGTAAGCTGAAGACCCATGCCATGACCGGCTATTCCGGTGGCATCAAGAATCTCTTCGGCACCATCCCCGGGCTGGAAAAGCCCCAGATGCACTACCGTTGGCCGGAGATCGAAGATTTCTCCAACATGCTCTTAGAGCTGGCTCAGACCGTGACTCCACAGCTTACAGTCATTGACGCCATCGATGCCATGGAGGGTAACGGTCCCACCGGCGGCACTTCCCATCCCCTGCATATGCTGCTGGCAGCAAAAGATTTCTATACCCAGGACTGTTTCGCCGCAAAACTTATGGGATTAGAGCCCACAGAGATCGTTATGCTGCGTCAGGCACTGGAAAGAGGGCTGGCACATCCCAAGGAGCTGACACTTGTGGGAGATCCGGTTCCGGAGGGATTATCTCCTTTTCAGAAACCGGATACCATCAAACTGGATTTTACCAACGGTGTGCCGAAATTTTTACGTAAGCCTTTCATGTTGGTAGCTTCCCGACTGTTGAAATCGTATCCCCAACTGACACCGGAAAAATGTGTGGGATGTGGAAAATGTGCGGAAAGTTGTCCGGCTCATGTGATCAAAATAGAAAACCGCAAGGCAAAATTTCGCAGAAAGGGCTGTATTTCCTGTTTCTGCTGTCAGGAAATGTGTCCCATGAAGGCTATCAGTGTAAAGAAAGCCCTGTAGTTTCCTGCTCTTTGCTATTATTGTTCTAATTGCATACAAAATTTTTACAAAAATATCAAAAAACGTGTTGACAAAGTGTGACTCACATTGTATACTTAACAAGTCGGTTGCGAGAGCAGCTACAATGGAATCTTAGCTCAGCTGGGAGAGCATCTGCCTTACAAGCAGAGGGTCATAGGTTCGAGCCCTATAGGTTCCATTCCAACTTCGGTTGGTCATATGGCGAGATAGCTCAGTTGGCTAGAGCATGCGGTTCATACCCGCAGTGTCGAGGGTTCGAATCCCCCTCTCGCTATTAGGTTAAAAGGGTCGGAAATGCTGATAAATACAGCGTTTCCGATTTTTTTGATTTCTCAAAGTATCAAATAATATGTTTACTTTTGTTTACTTCTGGATTTCTGACGGTGATAATGGTTAAACCAGAGTTTAAAATGCGCCGGTTTTCTCCTCTTAAAACCAGGGTTAAGAAGCCTAAAACAAAAGGTACGAAAGCTGACTCCGTGGAAAAAGTTACGGTTGCCGAACTTCTTCCCTCTTTGGAAAATACGGTTTTAAATAAAAATTAAACTTTAGCATCACCGCTTTCAGCATTCTGATAGACAAAGGAATTAGTGGTCATGGTGATTTCATCTAATATAGCCAGATTTCCGCTTTTCTTTATGCACATTGTTATTTAATAATTTGGACTTGCACACCGCCAAACCCGTTACTGTTCCAAAACAAACTGCTCTGTCTCAGGGTTCCACTTTAATACTGCTACGATTTCTTCAGAACTTATCAATTTATCCTCAGATGCCACAATAATCAAATCATCTACTATATCCATATAATAAAAAGATTCATCTCCAATGATCTTTAGCGCATCTATCGGAATTTCTACCCATTGACTGCCTTCGACAGCTAAAAGCTGAATTTCCTGTGTTGATATTCCTTGATATGTTGTGGTTTTTGATACCAATATTCTGCTTTGTCCGTCACTCGCTTGAATACAGTTTATAACTACTTTATCAGCCGCAAACTCCTTATATGCTACCATTTCTAATGAATCAGCATCTAAAAGGATACCCACCGTTTTATCCAATCCTGCAACATGAGGGGTATTCAAAATCTTGCATAACACGAATATTTCACTGGCATTATCTTGCGAGAAAGAACCAAAATCAATCCGAACTATAACAATATCTAATGCACTGATGTTACCTTCTTCGTAATTCTCTGCTACCTTTTCTATAATCCTGTTATTAAGCTCTGAGACCATATCAGCACTATCCCTGGATTTCGATATTCCACACGCATTGATGCACATCAGCATAAACAACACAAGAACAGAGACCGGCAAAACCTTATTTTTCATCTTACCCATACTCGTCTTAATCTCTTTCTGGCACATTTTCTATTTTAATGTGCAGGATATGATCCTGCAATCAGTGTAATAATACAACAAAATATTCGATGCGGAATCACCATTTTTTGCACGCAATGCGGCACCCATTTGACATAGCCCGTAACGATGTCCTCCCGCACCAGTTGCAATATCTGTGCAACTTACAGCTTTCAAAGCAGGCTGCGTAGAATGATCTTTTGTTCCATTACCACTACAGCTTGAGAAAAAGGCACCCCAAATATAATCATAAGTTGTAGATGATGGTTTATACATTACAATATCCGTTTTAGATTTACCTCCAGAAGTATAAAAAATATTTGCCGTTGCATCTATTGCCTCCTCGGTAACCTTAGTAGGATCATATACCTGACAACAAGAAGATGAGCAAACCTTATAATCTTTACCCGAATGATTCGAATAAACACTCAGCGCATACTCTAAGAAGGTGTTTGCCGCCACTGCCTGTGCTTCATACAATTCACTAACCTGTGTTGAAGTTAGTCCTTTACCAGTGTAATAACTTTTTCCGTAAAGTTCCGAAGATAATACAGTATAGATATATGTCTCTCTATCAACAGTTTTTGTTTGATTATTATAGTAAACCGCAATAGAATTGCTTACATCCGGAACAGAACTCATTGCTCTGGCAACAGATGATGTTGCAAAATTTCCTCTATCTATAATAGAAGGCAGTACAGTTTGTCCTCCTATATCATGCATTATTTCTTCTCTATCCTGCGAAACAGAAAAGTCATCATTTATATAGAATGTAAAAATTGTAGTTCCATCCGCACTGTCAACATCATAATTACTATAATTTGCCGCAAAATACCCTGCTGCATTTATTTCCCAATCGTATGTTCCTGAAGGGAGATTTTTTATTTGAAAACGTCCATCTTCACCCGTAATGACCGCAACTTCCCCATCTACAGAAATTGTAGCATTTGGAATAAAGGCTTCTGTATCATAATCTCTTACAACACCGACAACATTTGCCAAATTATTGTTGGAAAAAGTGTGCATACTTACTGCCAAGTCTACTGTTGCTGCAGAAAGGGCATAATTTTGGAATCCTTCGTCATAATCTTTTTGTGTTATTACCTCTGTCTCATAAAGTAAAGTTCCCTTGCTCACAGTATCCGTTTCTCCACATGCTTCTTCTGCATATGTAGTAATAGCAGAAGTATAAATAGAGCATCCGAACATAACAGCAATTGCCAAAGATATTATTCTTTTCTTCATATTTCACCCTCCCATTTTTTATAGGTAGTGTCAACTTTATACGCTCAAAATCACCCCAACTCCAGTAAAATCAAGTGTTCCAAGGCTGTGCCTTTACCTCCCCTTTCTTTGGCTTGGGTGACCAAAATTTTGCATCGGAAGATCAGTCAAGACCGGACTGAAAGCCGTTAAATTCAACCTTGACGGGGCTTTCGTAAGCAAAATATAATCGTTCACCCCAATGGAAAGGAATACGATTTTTTCATAATTCGGTTTACATTACCTTTTATAATCTGCTCAATATAACCAAGTTCTTTCTCCTTGTGCTACTTTAATGTCAAATATTTATGTTTAATAAATCGGGCTTGCAAATCCTATAAGACTGCTATCTGTTAAATTGTACGTATGTCTCGAAACCTTATCACTCCAGTTTCCATCCACAACAGTAATCTGTGTGCTTGACACCTCAACTACAATGCCAGTGTGGCTACTAGATGTTGTACTCGTGCCCGTAAAGAAAATATCGCCGACCTCAGGTGTATAGCTTCCGTTATAAGCAGAACTGTAATAAAAACAATCCATGTCTTTGAAATTCTTCATTCCTGTCGAGCAGGAAGAATACTTAGGAATAACGGATGTTGATACGCCCGCTTCACTTGCGCACCAACTAACAAATATTGCACACCATGCTGCGGGGTTAAGCCCATACCATTGACCATATTTGGTGTAGTTTGCAGAACCGGCGTTCGCTGTGAAACTATCCAAGTCTGAATTGGAAGCCTTTTCTTTATACCCAACCTGGGATTCTGCAACTCTGACAATTTCAGCACAATAATCAGTATTTATGGAATTCAAGCTGTATAACGCTTCACTAACAGCTTGAATTTCTTCAGAAACATAAGAACAGGATTGGAATCCTGACACAGTCTCCCTATAACTGTCAGACACTACTTTGGCTACATCATATGCCTCATCGTACATGATAGTCAGGTTGTGTTCAATGTCTGCAGTCTTCACAACACCGTCATCTACATATTCCATGCTCTCATATAATGTCACAAAAGTTATTGTATCCTCTATGTCAATCCCAGAAATTTGAAAAGACATATCAGAAACGCTGACGTTATTTTCGGACAATGTAATTCTGTGAGCATTTTCATCGTTCACGATGCCGTTGACAGCCACTGTTCTCAAGCTTTCCGTGTCCCCGGTCATGACTGCTGTTTCCCGACTATCCATGTAGCTTTCTACCAACTCAAGTATCTCCACCCTTTCTGTATCTTCCAGGCCAGCCGCCTCTGCGGGCAAAATCGGAACCATAACAAAGATCATACAAATAGCTAAAAAACTCGCAATATACTTTTTCATTGCTTCCTCTTTTCTCTTCATAAAATACCTCTCTTTCTCGTCTGAACTTGTTTAATCTGCCTTCTGGTTAGAAATAAACAAATAACCATCATCCGTCTTTTGTAAAATGACCACCCATTGCCCCCCCTCATACTCTTTTTCGTATTTCAGTATGAGTTTGTTATTTGACTCCCAAGTTCCGGAAGTAACCATACACCAATCAAAATTCGAGTCTCCCATAATCAGATAGTAACTGTCATATTGCTCCAAATAATAGAAACTGTCCAAGCCTGTCTTTTTTGTCTCCGCCAGACTTATTCCCATTTTTTCCTGCAAAAAAGCATCCATTTCATTTGCTGTGATTTTTATGATATCCAAATACGGGGCATCACTACATAACTCTGTCAGCATTGACAGTTCATCCTCCGATACTTCGCCAAACGCTCCTCCAACGCCATTATAAAATAACTCAAACAAGTTAATTTCATCTGGTTGACTATACTCGCTGGATAACAGCATATTGTTCATGTTCGTTATGTCACCATTGAAAAATTCTGTGTTAAACACAGTAATTTCCTTTTCGGAAAGAGTACCGGAAGCCATCTGGCATCCTGAAAACATCAAAATCATAAAAGACAAGATAACCGATAATGCAAGTAAATCCATAACTTTTGTCAATATTTTCATTCAAAATCTCCTCCGTTTCACTTCTCAAATTTCTCGCCATTATAGACTCTTCATGGGCACCACTCCCATCCATAGTTGCAAAGCAGATTTCCCCACCTGCAATACACATTACATTTTTCTACAAACTGATAATTCTTTTCTGCCGATGTTGCCGTTTTAATTTCTCCATTAACACTACACGTCATTGTAACTCGATATGTACCTCTGGAAACCAGATATATTTCCAAGCCAGATGCTGTTATGGTATTGCTCGAATCTTCCCATGATTCCACATTGACCCAGCTACCAGAGACCTTTTCCTGGAACATAGCTTTTACATACATTTTTCAAATGATTTCTGCATTTCCCTATCAGCATTGTGATTACAACTATTAAAAATATTATATTTAGCTCCAAGAAGTAGCTATCCTTTTCAAATATAGTGCAAACTATTCCGATAAAAAAATCCAAGCATAAATATTTCATCAGCTTTATTTTAAAACACTTGTTCTCTTCTTCGTTTATCTCCCTGTTTCTGTTCTCAACTGGATATAACACATACACAAATACTTCCAGGGCGAATAATACAATAAGTGAAACAAATTCATGTAAACAGAGATTCTTAACTACAAGCAGAGTAGTAATATATGTTAAGCATGACAAAACAAAGCATATCCAGAATTTTTCCAAATGCAAACCACCTGCATAGGAACGCAATGGTGAGAAAATCACAAAGAAAAATATCCCTTCTAAGACCATATCGAGTTTCAGTGCGATGAACAAGCTTGCAACCAAAAATAACCCAACTTCCAAGGTTATGACAAATCCATATTCATAGACTTCCCGATCTGCTTCATCAACCATGCTCTTTTTGATAACATAATCTGTCAACAACTTTGCTACTTTTCTCATTTATTTGTTTTTCCTGAATTTCCTCACTTCTTCCGGCTGTTTAGGCTGATGGTATATGAGTGCACATCTGCTGTTTGCAGCTTTTGATAACATTCCATCAGCAACGGATGTTAATGCTTTTGCTAATACAGTTTTCTTTTCATTTTTCTTCATTATGTATACCCCCTTAATGAACTATTTTGTAATCATATCATATTCCCCGCAAGATAATCACTAATATGTCAAAAATACGGCAATCGCTGTCAATTTTCCAGTAGATTCATGACAACGGTCATCCGTCTTTAGGATATCTTTAATTTTATCCATGAGTTCCGAGTTGTAAAATATCAGACCGAAAGTATATCAACCTTGCACGGGGTTCTAAATTTATAAAAGAATTTTCAGCACTTATCGGCCTGCCGTTAAGTTCCTACTTTTTAAACGACGGAGACATCAGAAAAAATGCTAAGCCACAGGTTTTAATTCCGTGGCTTAGCACCATATTTTAAGATTCAACTCCCAAAGTCAGGTATCATATTCCCCTCAAAATAATCCCTAATATGTCAAAAATACGGCAATAGCTGTCAATTTTCCGGCAAATTCATAACAACGGTCAGGCAAAATACAGAATCCTGTGCTTCCACTAGAATTTCGCCCTGGTACTTTTCTGCAATTCTTGCTATGGAATTTAATCCATATCCATGTCTGCCGCTTTCTGTTTTTGTGGATTGATATTTTCCGCTTCTGTCGTTTTTTAAGACATGCTCATATGGATTCTTTATCAGCATGACCAGCGCCTGCTTTTTCACTCCCATGGATATTTCTATCACCTTTTGGTGCTGCCTGCAGTCCCGGACAGCTTCTATTGCATTATCCAGTGCATTTCCCAGTGCTATGCCAATATCACATGGTTCCATGGAAAGCTCCTCTGGAATAAATATTTTTAACTGAAATGTAATCCCGTATTCCTTAGCAACGGCATATTTGAAATTAATCAGACAATCAATGGTACTGTTGCCGGTATTGGAAATGTTTTCGGAAATATTGCTGTTTTTGATAATCTGATTCAGGTTTCTGATTACAGACTCTTTATCACTGTTTTCAACGCTGTTTTTTAAAACAATAAGTTTATTCAGCAGATTGTGCCTGTCCTCATAAAATTCCTCCAACATCTTTTTTTGCGATACCGTAATTTTTTCGATCATATCAAATTGCTGGGCATAAACTGTATGTTCTTTTTCATAAGCAAAAACTTTATTTATTTTTACATACAATTCAAAAATAATGACATTAAATAAGATAAGAATGCTGATAGTGATAACAGCAAAAAAGGACTTTCCTTCTGAGCAAAATTCATTGATTGCAATGACTATGCTTCCCACTGGCACCAACAGGAGAAAAAAATAATATTTTCCCGGTACCGGACTCTCCTTTCTTTTTTCTGCCACCATCGACAGTGCATATACAGAAAGGATCATCAGGATGTTCGATAATACCAACCCAATAATATCCCTTTGCTGGCTTTCCCCTATGTCAAAGCTATTGATTAGGGAAAAGACAAAGACCTCAATCAACGACCAGCCTGCATAGAATGTAGCCAATAAAAAGTATTTTTCCTTTCCACGGCTTTGGTAGGCAACCATCGCTATGGACAGAATCAGTAAAATGTTCAGAATGGTTGCAAAAATTTGCAGGCGCCCATTATGATAACCAAAGAAAAATTGGAATATGCAATAAACAATCCACAGAGAAACAGAAAGTATACTATTCTGCTTTTCTTCAAAAAAGCTTCCCCAAAATCTTTTTACAATCCATACGGTTGCGATAACAATAGAAATATTTAATAGAATATCTTCTATTTGATTATACATTGATTTCCCCTCCCAGAAGATGGCTGTATTGTTGGTTAAAGTATTTCTGCCGTTCTTCGCTTATAGGCAGTTTCTTCCCATTTACCAACGTTATTTCTATTTTTGTCCTTGATCTAATCAAATAATAATTTACCAGATAAGACTGATGTACTCTCAAAAAAGGTATTTTTCCATCTGACATTTTTTGTTCTATCTCTGACAGTTTCCCGTTAAATGTGTAATGCTCCCCGTTTTGCGTATATATTGTAACTTTCCTGGCATTGCTTTCAAAGTATAAAATCTCTTTACATAGAATTTTATATTCTTCATGCTTATAAGAAAAGGTAAAATAGACCATTTTACTGCAGACTCTCTGATAAGTTTCCAGAAATGTCTTTGTCAATATCTCCTCATCGATTGGTTTCTTTATAAATCCAAATACATCCAACCGGAACAATTCCATCATATATTTATCATAGCCTGATACATAAATCAGAAGTACATTATCATCCACCTTCCGTATATTTTCAGCCGCAATGATGCCATCGCCACCCTTCATCTGAATATCCAAAAAGATGATGTCATACTTTGTTCCTGATGTAACCTGCCTTTTGAGTTCCCTACCACTGTAAAAAACATCAATATTCACGGGAATGCTTTCCCGCTTGCATACTTCAGAAATTATATGCTCTATCTGATTCACAATTACATTTTCATCATCACAAACAGCAATTCTTATCATGTGTACTACCTGCATTATACTTATAAAAGTGGACACATTGGTTAAATAGACTTACTATTAACATAGACACCAAAAGGAGGTATCTTTTATGTCCACAAAACAACATTACGATGAGGATTTCAAACGAACCCTCGTTGAGCTTTACCACAATGGTAAAACTCAGGCCTCTCTTATCAAAGAGTACGGCGTATCTCAAACTGCTCTTTCCAGATGGGTCAAACAGTATTCAACTGTTGAAACTGATGACGGTGAAGTTCTTACTGCAAAGCAGGTGAAAGAGCTTCAAAAACGTATGGCTCAGCTGGAAGAAGAAAACCAAATACTAAAAAAAGCGATTGCCATATTCACGCCACACTCAAGCAACGATTAGATGCCGTGCATAAGCTGCGTCATCAATACGATATCAAAACTCTTTGTCGAGTTCTTCGCATAAATCGCAGTACTTATTACAAGCACTTTTATTCAGATTTAGCACCTCGTACAAAAGAAAATCCGTTGATTCGTAAGCACCTTTTACAAATCTATACTGATTACGATAACTCTCTTGGTGCTTACAAGATCCGTCGTGTATTAGAACGTGATTATGGCATAAACATCAGTCTCGGCAGAGTGGACCGCCTGATGAACACTATGAATCTACCAAAACGTTCCACAGAAAAACCAAAATGGAAAGGTGCCTGGAAAGACAATGGTCCTTGTGAGTAACACTCCCTTTTGAAATCGAGACAGATTCACGTCCCCTCTCGCTTTTAAAATTTCTTACCGCACTTTGGGCAATACTCAAAATTTTCTGCTGTCTCATACCCACAGTAATTGCAATGTTTATAGTTATACCCATAGGTCACTTTTGAAATTCTCTGCAAATGCTCCGGGCGAATCAGTACCTGCTCTCCCCGGGCAATGGCCTTTCCCATCTCCGGATCCAGTTCATACAGCGTATTACAGCAGCTTGTCCGCACATAATAGTGCTTATTCCACTTAATACACGGTATGAAAAACATAGCCCGTCTCCTATCTCACCAGTCCCATGTTGCTTCTGTATTCCTCATTCAGCTGCCGCAGTTCCTTCTCCCCGTTAATGTACGGTTCATAAAATGTATCCACGGAACCACCGCCCAGATTATCACAACCGTTGCAGAAGTCACAGGCTCCACCGCACTGGTTCAAACCCTCCTGTATAATGCGGATCCGCTCTTCTCTCGTTGTATCTTTGATCAGTATACTTTTGATCTCCATATGCCATCACCTTTCCTGATTTATCAATACTATATATCAATAATAATGAAACTGCCTGATATGCGATAACTTTATTTTACCACACATCAGGCAGTCTGTTATCATTTTATTTCTTTACCCCGGCAATATCATCCGGATCCCGGCCTTGATAATTCCGATCCCTACCGGTATTAAAATGATTGTACAGCAGAAGATCACTCCCACGCCCGACAGGATGAGGCCGATGGGCAACAGGATCAGCAGCCACACACAGGCCTTTAAAATTGCCCCGGTAATCTTATATGCGATTCCGAATAAAATGGTTAACAGCAACAGACACAATATAAATGAAATCATAATTTTTCTCCTTTCCATAATGTAGGCCACATGCTTCACAGAAAAAACTCCTGTCTTTGTAGCTATTATATCCGGTTGTCCCACCATTTTCAGTACGTAATGTTGCACGATAAGTCATCCTAATATAGGAAAAGGACAGAGGATATCCTCTGCCCTTTTCTAGGCTGTTTCTATGCTGTTTCTTCAGGAATGGTCCCGGAACATAATGCATTCCTTCACTGTTTCCAACAGCTTCTTTTCATCCATCGGCTGTTGATAATGTCTTCCGCAAAGGCATTGGCGCTCATGGCAATGATGGGGACATTTCCGGCATCCGACCGTTTCATGGACCGGATCCTGCGGGTGGCATCCCAGCCATTTAGCTTCGGCATCATAATGTCCATGAAGATCACATCGTAATATCCCAGCTCAGATTTTTGAACTTTTGTACCGCCTCTTCTCCGTCTGCAGCGCACTCTACGTGGATCCCGTAATCCTCCAGCATGAATTTTGTGATCTCCATGTTGAGTTCATTGTCCTCTGCTAACAGCGCCCGCAGACCTTCCACCGGGATTTCCTCATAGTTTACGTTCTTCTCCTTCTCCACCGGTTCCCCGATTTTGAACGGAAGTGTCATGGTCACAGTAGTTCCGACGCCTTTTTTACTCTCTATGGCAATGTCTCCATCCAGCCTGTCCACGATTTTCTTTGCAATGGCAAGTCCCAGTCCTGTGCCTTCGTACCTGGATCTGCTGGTCTCATTCTCCTGCGTGAACGGTTCAAAAGCATGTTCCAGAAAGGTTTCACTCATGCCGATACCAGTATCGGCACAGCCGAATTCATAGACTACCCGCTCCTCGTCCGCATATTTTTCTGCACACCAGACACGCACACTGCCGCCCGGTCCGGTAAATTTAACCGCATTATCAGAAATATTGGTCAGCAGTCTCTCCACATAGATTGGATTCCCTGCCAGATCCATATGGCGGATATCACTCTGTTCCCAGTCAACAATATATTCCACATTCTTTTCTGCCGCCTGCTTCTGCTTGCCGAGGTTAACCCGGTTCAGCAGTTCTGCCAGATTAAACGGAATCTCCTGTTCCACTACACCTCCCGACTCCAGTTTGTTCATATCCAGAATATCATTCACGATAGAGACCAGATACTTCGATGAAGTCATGATCTGTTCCCGGCACTTTCTCTGTACCTCCAGATCATCCGGATAACGGTTTGCCAGATTCAGCGTGCCGATAATGCCATTCATGGGTGTCCGGATATCATGACTCATATTTGACAGGAAACGGGCCTTCAAAGCTGCTGCCTTCCTGGCTTCCTCCACCTGATACATCAGTTCATGTTCCCACTTCTTGGTATCGCTGATGCTGCGGATCAGGCAGAGCACATGGGTCAGTACACCGTTTTCGTCTCTCTTTTTTTCCACAAAACGGAGTCTGTGCCAGTCGCCATCCTTCATCCGGTATTCTAGGACTAACGTCTCTTCATTCTTCATGCGTTCCGGCAGGGTCTTCAGATCCACAAATTTGAAAAATGCCTCCTGATACTCCTCCGCCACGTATTGTCTGCATACCTTTTCATTGCTTTCCGACAGCTTTCCCGATTTCGTGAACTTCAGATGCTCGGTATCCCGGTTATTGATCTCTTCGAAATAATCTGCCTGAATATCGATCCGTGAAATATACTGGTAAGTTCTGGCGATGGAGGAAATGATCTCGTTACTCAGCTTCACTTTCTCCAATGTGTCCTGTAACTGCTTCTGGATTGCTTTTTCTTTGTACAGAATGCTGTCTATATTCCGGCAATAATTTATTCAGGATGTCATTTTCGTTCTGCTCATAGTTTAAAGACATCGTTTTCCCCTTCTACGGCACAATAAAAGCCGTCTGCCAAAAATGTGCACTGACAGACGGCTCACGATAAACATACTCCCCTACACTCAGGAATCTGCTGCAACCGGCTGTCATAGTCTGATTTTTCTCTATGTTCAGACCTTAGACCCATCTGGCTTTGTGTCCCCGTTTTTCAGCGGGTTTACTAAATAGATATTATTTTTATTACATTTTCTCCGGAGCTTCGAATCCCAGCATATCAATACAGGTCTCCAGGATATCTCTGGTCAGCACTAAAAGTGCTACCAGTCCCTGCTTACGCTCCTCATTCTCTTCACCTAAGATCTTGGTCTCATGGTAGAAGTGGTTGAACGCATTGGCAAGATCGTAAATATAGGCACATACCTTATGGGGTGCCAGTTCTTCTCCAGCGGTAGCGATCATGGTATTGAACTGTGCCAGTTCCATGGCAAGCTCTTTCTCGGACGCATTACCGGGCTGCTGTAATTTTACAGCGGTCAGGTCTCCGCCCTGCTCCTTGTATTTATTCAAAATAGACTTGATTCGCACAATGGTATACAGGATGTAGGGGCCGGTATCTCCCTCGAAGGAGGTGAAACGGTCGATATCAAAAACATAATCCTTGGATGCCTGATTGGACAGATCACCGTATTTTAATGCGGAGATAGCTACCACGTCCGCTACCTTTTTCGCTTCGGCATCCTCCATGTCGCGGCCTTCCTTGATCTTTTTGTACATCTCATCCTGTGTATCCTTGATCAGATTCTCCAGACGCATGACACCGCCCTGTCTGGTCTTGAAGGGTTTGCCGTCCTTGCCGTTCATGGTGCCGAAGCCTAAGAACTTAAGCTCGGTCTCGGGCTCTACCAGCTTCGTCTTGCGGGCGCAGCGGAATACCTGCTCAAAATACAGCTCCTGACGCTTATCCACCACATAGATCAGCTCATCGGGATGATACAGCTTCATACGCTCCATAATGGTAGCCAGGTCTGTGGTATTGTACAGAGAGGCCCCGTCGGACTTTAAGATCATGCAGGGAGGGATCTCCTTGGTGTCGGTATCTTCCTTGACATCCACTACCAACGCACCCTCACTTAAGTGTGCATAGCCGTTGTCCTTCATATAAGCGACCATCTCCGGGATGATGTCATGGACATCGCTCTCTCCCTTCCACAGATCGAATTCTACGTTTAATTTGGAATAATTCTTCTTCAGGTCGTTCACAGACACATTGATAATGTGCTTCCACAGAGCACGATATCCTCTGACACCGCTCTGTAATTTGAAGGTTGCTTCCATGGCCTTTGCCTTGTACTCGGGATCTTCCTTGGACTTGGCGCTGGCTGCGGGATAGATTTCCTCCAGTTCACTGATGGTAAACGGAGCTTCCTCGGGATATTCCCCGGCGTAGTTCTCATCAAAATATACCAGTTCCGGCTGTCTCTCCTGTAAACCGGTGATGACCAGACCCATCTGTAATCCCCAGTCACCCAGATGCACATCACCGATAACCTCATGTCCCACATAGCGGCTGATGCGTTTTACGCTCTCACCGATCACTGCGGAACGTAAATGTCCCACATGCAGAGGTTTTGCCACGTTGGGGCCGCCGTAGTCGATAATGATCTTCTTGGGATGTTCGGGCTTCTCCAGACCGAATTTTTCATTTGCCTCCATGCCCTGTAAATAGGTGAGCAAAAATGCCTCACTGACCTTCAGGTTCAGGAATCCGGGGGCTACTGCCACCACTTCGGAAAATACCTTGCTGTCTTTTAACTGCTCTGCCACGTCGTTTGCGATCATGATGGGGGCTTTTTTATACAGCTTGGCTCCCGCCATGGCGCCGTTACACTGATATTCGCACAGGTCAGGACGGTTGGAAAGCATTACTTTTCCTAAGCTTCCGTCATAGCCTGCTGCGGTAAATGCCTGCTGCATTTCCTCTGTCAGCATTTCTAAAAATTTCTTCATGTCAGTCAATCCTCATACCTTTCAGTAATCTGCTGGTATTCCGTTACTTCCTGTAATGTACCGGAATATCTTGTGCAGTCACAATTTCTATCTCTCACGCTTCTGCGCTGTTTTCAATATTTCTACTATATCCTAAAATTCCTCATCCCGCAAGACGCAATTACGCATTTGCGATCTGTGCTTCCCGCTCCGCCTTGGAAAAGGCACAACCGCAGTAATTCTGCCGGTACAGCTCATACTCCGCGGACAATTCGATGGATCTCTTATAACCGTTCTTTTTCTTGAAATCCGAAGGCAGCCAGGAAATCGCATATTCCCCGGAAATTGCCTGCCCGATCTCATTGATCTTCGCCGCATTTTTCAAGGGGCTGATAGTCAGGGTCGTGGCAAAATAGTCATATCCGCCGGCCTGTGCCAGTTCCGCGGTCTTACGCAGTCGCAGATCGAAGCAGCGGAAACACCGCTCTCCTCCTTCGGGACAGTTCTCGTACCCCTTCGACATCTCATAAAAACGCTCCGGTTCATAATCTCCCTCCACGATGTCGATGGGCCATCCTTTTTCTTCTTTATTATAAGCGGCGATCAGGCGCTTCTGCTCCGCCACACGCTTCTGATATTCTTCCGAAAACGAAATATTGGGATTATAATAAAATACCGTAATCAAAAAATAACGGCACAGATATTCCAGACAATAACTGCTGCAGGGTGCGCAGCAGCTATGCAGAAACAGGCGGGGCGGCCGGTAATCCGGCGCTGCCTCGCCCTTCTCCTGTAAGGTATTTAAAATTTTCTCTAATTCTTTCTGATAATTTACCTGGTTCATACGGTTCTCTTTCCGGCAATACTCTCGCAGTGCCCATTGCCTGCGCTCATTATAGCATACTTCACCGGACAATCCGCAATATTTTTTACGCAAATCATCCACTATGCCGGACAGATCATCCATTTTCACAAGGCACATTCACACAATTACAACAGATAAAATCCGGCGCTGCCCCCGGGCACGGTAACCTTTCCACCTGCAAATGTTGCTTCGCCGCCGAAGGTATACAGAGCTTCCTTCACCGCACAGTCTCCGTCAAAGCTGACCTCTCTGTCCGCCGGATTGATGATAACAAGGATCTTCTCCTTGTCGTCGCTGCGCAGATACGCCAGAGGATACTGCTTTTCCTCCGCATAGACGAACTCGATCTCTCCACGGCTCTGCAATGCGCTGTGCGCCTGACGGATATCGATCAGTTTCCGGATCTCATGGTACAGGGAATCCGGATCTGCCATCTGGGCCTCTACCGTGGGACGATCTGCAGCCTCGTCCTGTTTTACATAAAGCTTTTCCTTCGGTGCCGCACTGAAACCGGCGTTGGTGCTATGATCCCACTGCATGGGAGAACGGGACCCGGTACGTCCGTAACCGCCCTCTACGGAATGCAGATTTTCCACATAACGCATACCGATCTCATCCCCATAATACAGGAAGGGGGCACCGGGCATGGACAGCAGGAAGGCAAATGCCACCTTTAGCTCATCCCCATGAATACTTCTCGCCAGACGGTCCATATCGTGGTTGCCGGAAGGAATGCAGATCAGACCTTTCCGCTGCGCTTTTTCATAATTCTCCTTGTATTTCTCCACGAAGGCTGCCACATCACCTTTTCCTCTTCCGGAGAAGAAAGGCTCCTCGCAGCGGAACAGATCGTTATAATGAGACGGTCCGAAATGAAGTAAAAAGTCCATATGGAAGCCACCCTGCAGGGACTTGTCCGGTTCTCCCCACTCGGATACCAGCACTGCGTCGGGGAACTCCGCATCCAGGAACGCTCTTACCTTTCTCCACAGAGCGATGTTTCCCTTGCCGTCCTCATCGTTTTTCACCAGCGAACCTGCCATATCCACACGGAAGCCGTCACAACCCATGCCAATCCAGAACCGCATGACATTTTCCATCTCAGCAAGTGTTGCCTTAGGACCCGGATCATCGGGATCCTGCTGCCAGTCCTGTGTCTTTTTATAAAATCCGTAATTGAGTGCCGGCTGGTGTGCGAAAAAGTTCACGATCACAGAACCCTCTCTCTCAGAGATACCGCACAGACTTCCCATGTTCTCCAGCTGTCCCCAGGTGCTGTCGGTCCAGATATACCTGTCGGTAAATTCATTGCGGTCTGCCTTACAGGACTCCTTGAACCAGGGATGGGCCACGGAAGTATGTCCCGGCACCAGGTCTAACAGGATATGCATATCCCGCTTATGTACTTCGTTAAACAGACGCTTCAAGTCCGCATTAGTGCCGTATCTGGGAGCCGCCTGATAATAGTCCGCCACGTCATAGCCCGCATCTCCGAAAGGTGATGCAAAACAGGGATTCATCCAGATCGCATTACATCCCAGTTCCTTAATATAATCCAGCTTTTCTATAATACCCTGAAAATCACCGATGCCGTCACCGTTGGTATCCAGAAAAGACTGGGGATAAATTTCATAAAAGATTGCATTATCAAGCCACTTTGCCATGTTTTTGCTCCTTCCCTTTTCTTCACGTTTCTTATAAAAAACGTTTTCCGTTATTTTCTTTTACCATACCACAGAATGGCTACTTGTACAACCGGTAAAAATCTTCTATAATGAAATATCAGGGGCAAAAGCCTGAAACCACAATAAGAATGAGGTCTATCATGTTAACACAAAAAGTAAGCACCATCGATGAACTCTTGCAGTTCGTAGGCAGTCTACGCGAAAAGCACGGCGTCCGCCTCTGGTTCCGCGGGGAAGAGAACGCAGATCTGACTCTGATCCCTTCCATCCAACGAAGCCAGAAAAGACTGGACTCCGAACGCTATATTGCCAATGATTTCTATATCCGGGCGAGACAGATCCTTGACAATCCGCCTGATAAGCACAATTATGCCGGCTGGGTATCCCTGATGCAGCACTACGGTCTGCCCACGAGGATGTTAGACTGGACCCAGTCTCCCCTGATTGCCGTATTTTTCGCCACAGAGACTTACAGAGAGACTCCAGACACCGACGCCTGCGTCTGGGTACTGACACCGGGTCTGTTGAACGAGAAGGAAGGCTTCGGCAACTGCATCTATCCCATTGATGCAGACACCACACAGGAAATGCTACTGCCCGCCTTCAAACACAACCACCACAATCCGGAATTGAAAAACAAGATCCTGGCCTGCAGTTCCACGGAGAATAACCTCCGCATGTACTCCCAGTACTCCAACTTCACCGTACATAACTCTCTGGAACGTCTGGAAGATATCTGCGATGAAAATATGCTGTATAAGATCATTATTCCCTCCGGGCGGAAACAATACTTTATTGAAAGTCTGCGGGTATTCGGCATCTCCGAGAGCTTCGTATACCCCGATCTGGATCATATATCCAGTGATTTGAAGGACTCCTATGGGATTTAGGGTCATTTGCTACAAATCGCTGTAGGATTATGAAAGATTCCTATAGAATCTGAAAATCATTTGCGATTTTGAAGGACTCCTATGGGATTTAGCGCAACAGTTCAGTCATGAATATATCCGAGAACATAAATCATGCTCGCATGATTTTGTGAACGAATATATTCATGCACAGAGCGCCACTTTATGAGCAAAGGCCGTCACGAAGTGACGTAAAAGCGTGATAACGCGGCTTTGCGAATGGCGCGGCCTGAACTGTTCGACTTATTTTGAATTCATTATAAGAAAGGAAATATACACATGAAAATCGTATTACAGCATCTGACCAAGAAATTCCCCGCACGCGGTCCTGTCCGCGGCAGGAAAAACCGCGAAGATGTCATTGCCGTAAATGACTTCGACTTCGAGATCCCCGACGGCAAACTGATCGGACTCTTAGGTCCTTCCGGCTGTGGCAAAAGTACTGCCCTGAATCTGATCTGCGGTTTACTCAAACCCACCGAGGGCAAGATCTTTTTCGGGGAAGATGATGTCACCGGACTTCCGCCCGAGAACCGCGGTGTCGGCATGGTGTTCCAGAACTATGCCCTCTATCCCCATCTCACCGTGGAGAAAAATATTCAGTTCCCCTTAGAGAACCTGAAGGGTGCCGACAAACTTTCCAAAGAAGAAATGAGTAAGCGCGTACTGGAAGCGGCGAAGCTGGTACAGATCGATCACCTGTTGGAACGCAAACCCAATGAACTCTCCGGCGGTCAGCAGCAGCGTGTTGCCATCGCCAGAGCTTTGGTCAAGCTGCCCAGAGTACTTCTCTTAGACGAGCCCCTTTCCAATCTGGATGCCAGACTCCGTCTCCAGACCAGAGAAGAGATCCGCAGGATCCAGCAGGAGACACAGATCACCACCATCTTCGTTACCCACGATCAGGACGAAGCCATGAGCATCTCCGATATGATCGTCGTTATGAAGGACGGTATCGTGCAGCAGATTGGCAAGCCCCAGAACGTATACGATGATCCCGTGAATCTGTTCGTTGCAAAGTTCCTCGGCACACCTCCCATCAATGTATTTTCCGGTGAGGTAAAAAATGAGCAGTTATACATCGGCTCCGAGGCTGTCCTGTCCACTCCAGGAGTAGCGGATCAGTCCGTACATGTGGGCATCCGCCCGGAAGGCTTCGTCTTAAAAGAAGACGGACCGCTCTCCTGTGACCTGGTGCGTCTGGAAGTCATGGGCCGGGATGTGAGTATTGTTTCCACCCATGAGAAATCCCAGAACGTTACCATCCGTTCCATCATTGATGCGGACGAAGGCAGATCTCTTCCCACCGGGAAAGTACATTTTGCCTTAAAGCCCGCAAAAGTATTTCTCTTTAGTACCGACACCGAAGAACGCATCCGTTTCTAGAAAGGCAGATATCCTATGGAAAAGCAAAATCTGAAAGCCTGGCTCTATCTCCTGCCGGCATTCCTGTTCCTGGGTGCTTTTATGATCTATCCTCTCATCGACGTATTCGTGTACTCCTTTGAAGAGGGTTACAATTCCGCATCCCAGACCTTTTACGGCGTAGGAATGTACAATTACTCCTATGTGCTCCACGATCCGTACTTTTTACAGGCATTGAAAAATACCTTCATTCTGGTCATCATCACCGTTCCGGTCTCCACCGGACTGGCGCTTTTGATCTCCGCTGCCTTAAGCTCCATCAAACCGCTGCGGGATCTGTTCCAGACCATATTTTTCCTGCCCTATGTGACCAATACTCTGGCGGTCGGTCTGGTCTTCATGATTCTTTTCAAAAAGACCCCTTACTCCGACGGTCTGATCAATCTGCTGATTCAGTTTTTCGGCGGCAGCTCCGTGGATTTCATCGACGGACCCTACTGGGCGAAAATGTTCGTGCTGTGCTTTTACACCATCTGGATCGTTATGCCTTTTAAGATTCTGATCCTGACCAGTGCTCTCGCCAGTGTGAACCCCATGTACTACAATGCGGCAAGAGTGGACGGCACTTCCCGTTTCCGGATGTTCACCAAGATCACACTGCCCATGATCTCCCCCATGGTATTCTACCTGATCATCACCGGCTTTATCGGCGCATTCAAAGCCTACAGTGATGCCGTGGCGCTGTTCGGCACGAACTTAAATGCCGCAGAGATGAATACCATTGTCGGCTACGTCTACGATATGCTCTACGGTGACAGCGGCGGCTATCCTTCCTATGCTTCCGCAGCGGCGATCCTGCTGTTTGCCATCGTCCTGACCATCACCTGCATCAATCTGCTGGTCAGCAAAAAGCATGTCCACTATGTATAGGAAAGGAGGTCTTTGTGATGTCTGATGTTACATCTGATTATGAAAAAATCGAGAAACGCACCCGGATCCGCGGCAATATCCGCAATGGGATCGTCTACTTTTTTCTGTGTCTGTGGGCACTGATCGTACTGTTCCCTTTTTACTGGATGGTACTGACCTCCGTAAAAAGCTACGGCTCCTATAATGCAGAATATATTCCGAAGTTTTTCACCCTGTCTCCCACTTTGCAGAACTACGTGGACGCTTTTACCACTGTTTCTCTGGGAAGATACCTGTGGAACACTTTGTTTTTCACCGTGGTCACCACTGCCATCATGCTGGTGGTCATCACCCTGGCAGCCTTCGCTTTTGCAAGGTTGAACTTTGCCGGAAAAGATCTGATCTTTACGTTATTTTTATCTCTGATGATGATTCCCAATGAACTGGTGGTCATTACGAATTTCACTACCATCACGAATCTGGATCTGCGCAATACCTTCACCGGTCTGATCCTGCCTTCCGTGACTAGCGTATTTTATATCTATCTGCTGCGGGAGAATTTCGCACAGATTCCGGACGAGCTGTATTATGCCGCCAAGGTAGACGGTACTTCCGATCTGCGATATCTGCGCAAGGTCATGGTGCCCATCTGCAAACCCACGCTTATCACCATCGTGATTCTGAAGGTTATTGAATGCTGGAACTCCTATGTGTGGCCCAGACTGATCACCGATGATCCGGATTACTATCTGGTATCCAACGGCATCCAGGAGATCCGTGAGAATGGTTTCGGCAGAGAGAACATCCCCGCCATGATGGCTGCGGTGGTCGTGATTTCCGTTCCTCTGGTGGTGTTGTTCCTCGTATTCCGTAAAAAAGTCATGGCAGGCGTTGCCAGAGGAGGTACCAAAGGATGAGTCGATTCAGCAAAAAACTGGCATTATTATGTGCCGTGGGCACTCTGTCTCTGTCCCTGACCGGCTGCCATGGTTCGAAAGGCCTGCCGGAATTCACTGTTCCTGAGGAATTCGATACTTCCAGGAACTATGAGATCACCTTCTGGGCGAAAAATGATACCAACAAAACCCAGACGGAAATCTACAAGAAAGCCATTGCGGATTTTGAAGCCCTGTATCCCAATATCACGGTGAACCTGAATCTATACACGGATTACGGCAAAATTTACAACGATGTCATTACCAATATTTCCACCAATACGACACCCAATGTCTGCATCACCTACCCGGATCACATTGCCACCTACCTCACCGGGCAGAATACCGTAGTTCCTCTGGATGACCTGTTTGCCGATGAAAAATACGGTCTGGGCGGCACGGAGCTTGCCTATGACGGTCCTGCCAGAGAAGAAGTCATTCCTCAGTTTTTGAATGAATGCTCCATCGACGGTCATTACTATGCCGTTCCTTACATGCGTTCCACCGAGGCCTGCTACGTGAATAAGACCTACGTGGAAAATCTTGGATATACTCTGCCGGATGTACTGACCTGGGACTTCATCTGGGAAGTCTCCGAGGCTGCCACCGCACAAAATGCGGACGGCACCTATGTAGTCAATGGGCAGAATGTACTGATCCCGTTTATCTACAAGTCCACCGACAACATGATGATCCAGATGTTAAAGCAAAAGAACGCAGGATATTCCACGGCTGACGGCAGCATTGAACTTTTCAACGATACTACCACGGATCTCCTGTATGGTATTGCCGGACATGTAAAAAGTGGTGCTTTTTCCACCTTCAAGATCTCCGGTTATCCTGCGAACTTCCTGAATGCCGGGCAATGTATTTTCGCCATTGATTCCACCGCCGGAGCCACCTGGATGGGTACGGACGCTCCGCTGTCGGATATCAGCGAGGATTCTCTGGTGCAGTTTGAGACCGCCGTGCGGATGATTCCCCAGTTTGACCCGGAACATCCCGAAATGATCTCCCAGGGTCCTTCCGTCTGCGTCTTCAATAAATCAGACTCCCAGGAAGTACTGGCATCCTGGCTGTTTGCCCAGTATCTGCTCACCAACGATGTGCAGATTGCTTATTCCGAGACAGAAGGCTATGTACCTGTAACCTCTAAGGCACAGAACTCCGCAGAGTATCAGGATTATCTGTCCGAATGCGGTGCGGATAACAGTACGCATTATGCGGTGAAAATTGAGGCTTCCAAACTGTTGCTTGACAACGTAGACAACACCTTCGTTACACCGGTATTTAACGGTTCCGCATCCTTACGTGATGCCTCCGGACAGTTGATTGAAAACGTGGTGAAGTCCACCCGCAGAAAAGAGACTGTGGATGATACCTACATGCAAAAGCTTTACAGCGATGTAGAAAGCCTGTACCGTCTCGGTCAGGGAAGTGATGCCTCCTTCGGCAAAAAGGAACTGGGTGCCATGCCCCGGGCTTCCGTGATCCTGTTAAGCACACTTGCAGTCACCTGGGTTCTGATCCTCCTGTATGTAGGGCGGGAATATTTAAAAAACAGAAAGAGGTAATTTTTCAGCCCCATTCGTAAGATAATATCTGGTGGTATTATCCTGCGCATGGGGCTCTTTTTGCAAAAAATCTTGATTTATCTTGCATTTCAGGTATAATGGAACTGTTCGGTGTCTGAATGCGCCGGATAAATTGAGGAGATGTCTGTGTATCTGCACAGACCCATATGCGCCACAAGCGCAGGAATGGAGGATTATTATGAAAAAGAAGACACTTGCATTAACCATGGCTATGGCTCTGGTTCTGTCTCTCGCTGCATGTGGAAACAGCAATGCAGACGTTGCTGCTGAATCTACCGCTGCTGCCACCACCGAGGCTGCTACCGAAGCTACTACCGAAGCTGCTACAGAAGCTTCTACAGAGGCTGCTGAAGTTGTTGCTGATGAGAAATCCGAAGGTGTTATGACCTATGAAGAGTACATGGCTGCTGATCTCGATTCCGAAGTTGTGATCGAGGCTTATGTTCAGGCGAAACAGTCCTGGTGGGAAGACAAGGCTACCCTGTACACCCAGGATCAGGACGGTGCTTACTTCATTTATAATGCCGCATGTTCCGAAGAGGATTATGCAAAGCTGGTACCCGGTACCAAGATCAAAGTAACCGGTTATAAGACCGAGTGGTCCGGTGAAGTAGAGATCGCTGAAGGTGCTACCTTCGAGATCGAAGAGGGCAGCTACATTGCTCCCGTTACCGATGTGACCGATCTGTTAGGTACTGATGATCTGATCAACTATCAGAACCAGTTCGTAGCTTTCAAGGGTATGACTGTAGAAGCCAGCCAGGATGCCACCGGCAATGACGTTGCTTTCCTGTACAACTACGATGGTTCCGGTGAAGACGGTAACGACCTGTACTTCAACGTTTCTCTGAATGGTCAGACCTATACCTTCACCGTTGAGTCTTATCTGTGCGACAACACCACCGATGTTTACAACGCAGTAAAGAACTTAAAGATCGGTGACACCATCGATATGGAAGGTTTCCTGTACTGGTACGAAGGTGTGAACCCTCACATCACTTCCGTGACTGTGAAGTAATTTCATCTGGTGAAAATCTTATTAACATAAAAGAGTTGTCCTCATTATGAGGGCAGCTCTTTTGTTATTTCCCGTAATTAATCACCAGTCTGGTAAACAGATCCTCCAGATCCATCCGTACATCCATTTTTTATACACACGGATTTTTCTCTTTCCATACCCTCTTTTTATTGTCCACTCTTATGCTTTACTTATCTTCTACCATGTACTCCTGCACATCCCCGGCCTCTGTCTGCCGAAATTCCCCGCCCTCGTCAACTGTGCGACAATTCTTTTCTCGGGACTTATTGCTTATGCGTGCCGTTCAGCTTTTATTTTCTGCTCTCCCACCAACGTTTAGCAATCCGGAAGCCCTCCGTGGGGACGCAGAACCTGTGGTCTCTGGGAGGCTGCAACGCAGTATCCAGTTCCTCCATATCGAACCACTCCACACTCTCCACTTCCTCTTTTTGCAGGATAAGCTTCGCAGCATCTACCGGCTTAGTGTACATATAGACGAATGCAACCTCGTTGTCCCGAAACATTTTTCCATGAAATTCCTTTTCGTATTGAATATCAAAGCATCCGGCGAATTGCAATTCCTCTTTAGATGCCTGGATTCCCAGTTCTTCGTGAAGTTCCCGTATTGCAGATTCCTCCGGCTCGTCCCCCGCCTGAATATGTCCGGCGGAAGAAGTATCGAACCGCCCCGGAAAGCTGTCTTTTTCTGCAGAGCGTTTCTGCAATAACAGCTGGGCTTTTCCGTTCTGTTCCCTCACGATCCAGATATGGGCGGTTCTGTGGCGGACACCCTTTTTATGTGCCTGTATGCGTTCTATGGTCTCCCCTGTGGGAATGCCTTTTTCATCTACGATGTCAAAAAATTCCATGGTGTTATGGCTCCTTTGTGTTTCTTTGTAGTTTTCCTATCTAAGATCTAATACCATCAGATCAAAATCGTAGTATTCCCCGTCGATCTTAAAATACGCCGGCGCGGTCCCGATTTTCCGGAAGCCATATTTCTCATAGACATGAATAGCTCGTATATTATCGCTTCGAACTTCCAGATTGATCAGTTCTATCATATGTTCTTTTGCATACATAATGCATTTTTGTAACAGCGCCCTGCCAATTCCCTGCCCCCATTCCGACTTGACCACAGAGATTCCGAATTCGGCGCGATGGCTCATCCTTCTGGAAAATCCGCTTAGACTGGCATCTCCGATAATCTCTCCATTTTTCCATACTACATAGAGAACGGAATGTTCCTCCTTATTTATATTCTGTATAAATTTCTCTTCCTCTTCTGTCGAAATAGGAAGCCCTTCTTTTCCAAAGGACAGATAATCTGTCTCTCCACCTACCTGCGCTAAATATGCGATGATCTTCTCCGCATCTTCCGGTGTAGCTTCTCTGATATCAAATTCTTCCATAACTGCCTCCAGCCCTTCTGTCATCTGTTAATGGATCTGACTTGCAATCGTATTAAAACCTGCACCAATACTTCCATTCAGCTGCTCCAGCGCATGTGCGGTCAATCTTCCGCAATCACAATAGCTGCCACAATGATTATCCTGCCGATCAGATGTTGGTATTCTTTCATGCTGATTTTCTTTTATTCGTAATCAAAAATGGTCTTAGTCTGAATATACTTCCCGTACTTTGCCTTCCATTCCTGATGATCTGTGGAAGCATCATACACAGACAGTACCTCCGGATCCATTTCCATCTCGATCATCAGATCATGCCGGTTCGGTCTCGGTGTCACATTTTCATAAATGTTCACCGTATGAACGCCTTCTATCTGCTTCGTCCGATTGAAGATCTTCTTGATATCCGCAAGCATCTCCCTGCTCGCCGCATCCTCCCGGTTCCATATATTCTCTTTAAATTTTACAATGATCAGGTGCTTCATTTTGCATATCCCCCTTATTTTACTATTACTGATATGTTTTATCCTACCACGGCATCCCATTTGCTACAACCAAAATATTCCTGCAAGATCATTTCTACTTTGTCTGCATTCAGAGGACACTGTTTTGTTTCATAGGTGAGAATCAGATTTACCGAAGGAATGATACCATGTCGGCAATATAGCTTTATTTTGTCACAAGCATGATTGCAATAATCCGGATTATCCATCATCCCAAAGTGCTCCCAATAGAAATATTGTCCCGTAAAGGGATGTCGTATCACGAAATCTGGATATAAAATTATTCCATCCAAAACCAGTTTTTCTTCATAGTGAAACGGTATTTTATTTTGATATAGCATTCTGTCAATAATTGCTTCTGATTTAGACCGCAACATCTTCCCATGCGTTCCTTGTACCAATAAATTTTCCGGGTGTTTTGTACATTTTTCGTAGGGTTCTTCCTGCCACCGCTCCAGTTCCTTATCCAATGGTCTGAAATTCTTAGCCAGCAATTTTCCATATTCCGGATGATTTAATAGATGTTCGGAGTTTATTTTCATCTTGTCTGTCTTCTTCAAGTAGGCTTCCCATCCCGCTGCTTCACTCTCCAATTCCTTTTTTCTATACTCATAGTATTTCTTCAATGCCAGTATTTCTGCCTGATTTCTTTCGGTTTTCGGAAGATAGCGTATTCCATTTTCCTCTTTTACTTTCCATTTGTAGCGGTTTTCATTTTTGAAGCATTGCAATTCTCCTTGCGGAAATTTTTTGTCCAATTTTGTTATCTTTTCTAATTCCTTATTAATTTCTTCTATTCTGTTTTTTATATTTTCGCGTGTAGTTTTCACTTTTCCTCCTTCTGCACACTGGCTTCTTGACTTCTCCGGGGCTTATTCTTACTTTTCTTCCTCCTACGCCCCGGCTTCTTGACTTCTCCGGGGCTTATTCTTACTTTTCTTTCTCCTACGCCCCGGCTTCTTGACTTCCCCGGGGCTTATTCTTACTTTTCTTTCTCCTACGCCCCGGCTTCTTGACTTCTCCGGGGCTTATTCTTACTTTTCTTCCTCTCACGCCCCGGCTTCTTGACTTCCCCAGGGCTTATTCTTACTTTTCTTCCTCTCACGCCCCGGCTTCTTGACTTCTCCGGGGCTTATTCTTACTTTTCTTTCTCCTACGCCCCGGCTTCTTGACTTCCCCGGGGCTTATTCTTACTTTTCTTTCTCCTACGCCCCGGCTTCTTGACTTCTCCGGGGCTTATTCTTACTTTTCTTCCTCTCACGCCCCGGCTTCCTGACTTCCCCGGGGCTTATTCTTACTTTTCTTCCTCCTACGCCCCGGCTTCTTGACTTCCCCGGGGCTTATTTCTACTTTTCTTTTTCCTACGCCCCGGCTTCTTGACTTCTCCGGGGCTTGTTCTTACTTTTCTTCCTCTCACGCCCCGGCTTCTTGACTTCTCCGGGGCTTATTTCTACTTTTCTTTTTCCTACGCCCAGCTTCTTGACTTCCCCGGGGCTTATTCTTACTTTTCTTCCTCTCACGCCCCAACTACCTAGAACCCCAACGGCTTATTTTCTTCTCAGATACCCTTGCAACCGGTTTCCGTGACTGTCGACGGTTACTGTCAGGGCTCCATAGTCAGTGGTGAGGTACCAGGGAACCTTAGCATCTTCCAGGCGCTGTAGCGTCGCGGCATGGGGATGGCCGTAGGAATTGTTACGACCACAGGAGATAATGGCGGCAGCGGGGCCGGCGGCGGCAAGGAACTCAGAACTGGTGGAATAGCCTGAGCCGTGATGCGCTACCTTCAGGATGTCTACCTTGAAGCCACCTTGTCTCCGTGATTCCCACAACTCCTGCTGTTCTCGCGGTTCCTGCGATTCCTGCAATTTCTGCGCATTCTGCAAAGCCTGTGATTCCTGCGCTACCCGTAACGTCTTCGCTTCCTGTAACGTCTTCAACGTCTGCAATTCCTGTGTCAGCTGCTGCTCCCCTTCGCCTTCCACATCCCCTGTCAGGAGAATGCTTAGCTTCCCGGCACCCACGCCGAAGTTTTTCCTTTCACCGGTATCGCCATGACCGGTTCTCTCACCAGTAACTCCGGCAGCAAAGCTGCCGTTCTCACCGTAAACTTCGCTAGCAGCTCTTCCGCCCTCTCCACTTGCTTCCATCCCCTCTGCCGCGCCCCACTTCACTGCTTTCGCAAATACCTCTACGTAGAAGCATTCCGAATAGGCATTGGCATCCGCAAGAGTCGTATTCTCCTCCGGGTGCAGACACCGCAGCCAGAGTCGACTATCCCTGATCTCATCGCCACATTTTATGTAACTTACCGGTACTCCGGCATATTCCGCGGCAACAAGCAATTTTTCAAAAGCCTCCCTGCGCTCCGCTTCCGTAATCGCAGGCAGAAACATCTGCTCCACGGTAATTCCCCATTCTCCACCGTTCTCCAGCAGTTCCAATATGCCATTCATATGGTCTTCATCTGGGTGCGATACAAACACACCGCGTAGAGACTGGATTCCCCGGCTCTTGAGATAAGGCTTCAACACATATTCACCGATTTTCCTCCGACTGGTACTGCCGCAGTCAAAAAGATATGCCCCCTGCCCGGTCTCCACCACGATACCGTCTCCCTGTCCCACGTCCAGAAAAGTCACACGGCTTCCCCGATCAAAATTGCCGGTCAGTAAACCAACTATTAATACTAAAATCATTGCGGCTACAATTCGGCACATAACTCCGTTCCTATATGTCATCACTCCCTGCCATGTATACCAAAAATTTGCTAAAACATGCCGCCATCTGGTGGGACATATTTCAGAGTACCTGTCAGAATGCTGCATCTTTTTTCTGTTACTCTCTCTTTTTCTACCCCTACCGCTATCATCCACTCTGCGTGTTTCCCGACGCTGCCTTTCTCTTTCAGTGCGGTGTCCGTCTCCATGATTATTTTCCGCCACATAAGCTGCATAAAGTCTTTGCCGCTTCCATTTTTCCGCATAATTCCTGCCAATGATCAACACAAATAGCCCACTATAATAAACGACCATCTGCCACTTTGCCGGGCGGCCCACGCACCATACCGCTCCCGGCAGTTCTCCGAACCGTTCGCAGATCCATTCATACCACCACAGGATCAGACAATCCACCGTCCCTGCAATTCCCAGTCCAGGGATCAATGACAGGATTCCCCCTGCCATCACCACACTCATAAAGGGCAACACCAGCAGGTTCAATAATACCGAGTAGACAGGGATCTCATAAAAGAACCAGAGCTGTATGGGCAGCGTAAAAAGAATAACTCCGGCACTGGCGGCAAAACCACTTTTAAGTGCTGACACCATGCGCCAAAGCCTTTCATACACCACCTTCCGCCAGCCTTCCCGGTACTTGTTCCTCTCGTAAGCGGAATCAACCAGAATATCTGTCACGGTCAGAAGCCCTGCCACCACGCCACTGGCCGTTTCCACACCGACATTATCTTCCCTACCATCCCCGGCAAACACTGGTGTCAACAAGCAGATCCCCAGCACCGCCCCAAAAGACATCAAAAAGCTCACATCCCCAAGCCGCTCCGGTTGCTGCAACACCAGCAATGCCGCCAACAGCCCCACACCTGTCAACATATCGTAAGTCCTTCCCACGAATATCCCCAACATCTGCAGCAGATACATTCCTATGGCACGGCTGGCGGATACACTCATGCCCACCATCATACCGTACAGAAGCAGTGTCATGGCACCTCCCGCTGCTGCCACTCTGACCGGAGCCCCCAGTCTCTTAAGCAGCCGGTAGCATCCCATCCCCAGCAAAGTAATATGCAGCCCTGAAATGCTTAAGATATGGGCGATCCCATTCCTCTGGTACAGCGCCTTTACCTCCGCATCCAGTTCTTCCTTCTCCCCCAGCAGTAATGTCTGCATAACGGAAGCCTCTTTCTCTGGGAATACCTTTGCCAGTCTGTCGTGTAATCTCCTTCGAAAGGCAAACAACTTTTCTCTCAAAAAGCTATAATCCTCCTCCGCTGCCAGAACCTGTGCTTTCCGCACTCTGCCACCGATGCCCTTTCCCGCAGAATAGGCCCGCACGTCAAATTCCCCGTGATTGGTCGCAGCATCGAAGTGCGAAAAAACGCCTTCCAGAACAATATGCTGGCCCAGTCTCAGGCTCTGTACCTCCTGTGTGTTTGTCAACTCACATTGTAATTTTCCAGAATAGGAATATTTTAGATCGTTTTGAATAATAGAAATTGATTTCAGAATAATCGTTTCAGAAGTTCTTGTGTCTATCCGTCCCGTGATCCTCACCGGACTTCCGTCAGGCGGCAGTACGCCGGCATCCCCGGTGTCTGCCCCCGTCAGTATTCTTCCTATGGCGAGCACTATCACGAGACACAGACACGCCATAAAAAGCGGTCGTCTCATTAAGCTCCCTTCCGCAGGCAATCCCGCCTGCCCACAGTCAGGACTGTTCCGACAGTCCAACACAAAAACAGTCCTGTCCCGCATAAATTCAAAATTTACTGTTCCAAAGTCGTTACATAATCCAGATTCCGTTCAAAAGTGGAATTGCTGAAGGTAGATGGCACTTCGCCGTTGACCAGGATCTGTACTTTATTGATATTATCCAGTTCCACCAGGGAATTCACGATGGAGTAAACTGCTACCTCCGTGGAAACATTGTTCACCACGGTCAGGAAGCTGGAATCCAGATTCACATAGCAGATTCCATCTTTGGTCAGGATATTGATGATCTTGGTCTCCGGATTGATCACCGGGTACAGACCCTCAATCTGTCCGCTGGGTCCCGCGATCAGTTCCTCCACCACGAATCGCTCCAACGGAGTATTGGTGGAATAATGCTTTTCTCTGTAGGCCGCGATCAGCTTATCACCGTCTGCATTGGCAAAATACAGCTTTACCTTCACCAGTTCATAGGTGTTGATCTCGTTACCGTCATTATTGATGAACTGCTCGGCATTCATCCAGCCTACCAATTCCCCTGCATTGTCATATAACTGACTGCCTTCCAAGGTAATCGTCACATATTTCACATTGGACAGCTGCGTCAGTGTCCTTACAACGGCCGCCCGCACCAGTACTTCTGTGGTGACCGAAAGTTCGGAATATGCCTTATCCACATTGATCACAAGTTTTCCGTCTTCCACTTCATAATCCAGAACCTGAAATCCCATGTCAAAAGGCGCCTTATATTCCAGCTTTTCCGGGGTGGTGGAGAGAAATGTCATGGTCTCTTCCAACTGTTCCTCCGGTGTCTTGGTGTTCAGATACTGGTCATGAACCTCAACCTTCGTCTCTGCGGTATTTACATAATACACCGATATCTTTTTGCCGGTCTCCGGCTCTCTCGTGCCACAGCCGGTCAGGACTGCCAGCAACATCAGAAGCATACCGGTCAAAACATATTTTTTAACTCTCTTCATAACTACACAATCTTTCTTACAACAGCTCCGTCTAAGAGGCGATATATGTCAGCGGGATCTTCGCCAGGAAACAGGAGCCCTGCCCCTCGGTACTCGTCACCGTAAGGGATCCCTTGTGCATCAGGACGGCGCTCTTGGTGATCGCCAGTCCCAGTCCCGTTCCGCCGATCTCTCTGGAATGAGACTTGTCCACACGATAGAATCTCTCGCAGATATGTGCCAGAGCCTCCTCCGGGATACCGATTCCGGAATCACTGACTTCAAAGGTAAAATACTGATGATCCGCATCCAGTATCACCTTCACCCAGCCATGATCCTTATTGTATTTGATGGCATTCTCCACCAGATTCGTCATGATCAGGGTCATCTTAACTTCATCCACCTCTGCCACCACAGGACGGACGCTTTCAAATACCACTTCCACATCCTTCTTCCGGGCGATGGGCCGCAGTCTCTTTAAGATCAGTTCCGTCAGATCATTGATGTTCAACGATACAATATTCAGATCCTGTACCTTTTTATCCATTTTTACCAGTGCCAACAGATCCGTAATGATCTGGTTCTCTCTGTCAATCTCGGAAGCAATGTCTTCCATGAATTCTCGATACAGCTCCGCCGGTACATTTTCCTGTGCTAGCAGGGAATCCGACAATACCTTGATGGATGTCATGGGTGTTTTCAACTCGTGGGACACATTTGCCACAAATTCCTGTCGGGAATCGTCCAATGCCTTCATCCGCTTCAACAGCTGGTTGAACGCATCTACGATATGTACGGTCTCCACATAATCTGGCACAGAGATCGTCTCATCACTGAAGCCTTCCTTTACCGCATTGATGGCCTGTGTGACTCTGTTGAAAGGTCTCGTCAAAGCTCTGGACAGTATGATAGCCAGTGCCAGGATTGCCACCATCATGATCACTTCCAGAATGTACGCCTTACGATTCAGCACTTCCTTGGCATTTACGATACTGTCATTGGAAATGCTGGTCAGCATAACGCCCCGGATGGCATCCGGATTCCTTTTTCCGTTTTCGTCCGTAGTGTTTGCCGTGGTATCCATGATGGGAGTGGTCATTTCTATGTAACCGTGCTCCGGGTCATAATGGGAAATGTTTTCCCCCTGAAAACATTTGATGACCTCCTCGGAAATGATGGTCTTTCCTTCACTGATGCCGTAGGTATCTTTTTCCACCTTGAAATTCTTGTTGATGATCATAACGCGGCCTTCATACAGATTGGACAGCATCTCCAGTTCCGCATTGATGACTTCTCTGGAATTGCCGGTGTCCTCTCTGACACCATGGCTGCTTAAATAATTGTTGCTGATCAGATGATTGGCCAGGATCATCAACTGGTTCTGTACCACTGTGGTCCGCTGTTCCACCGCCAGATCCTCGTAATTGCTCACGATACCGTGGCGCATGGCAATACAAGGCACCAGGCCGATCACCAGCGTCAGCAGGAAGATCCTCGCCCGCAGACTTCGAAGCGCGATCATGCTCTCCAGCTTTTCCCATATAGTTGCAAAACGTTCTTTATTCCATTTTTTCACAGTATAAAAACCTCAGTTCCGAACCTCTCCACGCCATTCACAAAACCGCACGATAAATCGTGCTCTCCGCTGCTTCGCAGCTACTTTTGTTCATTTGCGTGGCGGTGGCTCTATTCGAGCCACCTTCAAAGATAAGAGAAATTGATTCTTACATGCAAGCATGGCGAATCATTTCCTCTTATCTTTGCCGGTTCTCATAGTCTCACTTATTATTAAAGTAGTACCCGACACCCCATTTGGTATGCACGTATCTGGGCTCGCTGGGATTGGACTCGATCTTCTCACGCAGTCTCCGGATATGTACATCCACTGTACGCACATCACCGGGATAATCCGTACCCCATACCAGCTTCAACAAATTCTCCCTGCTGTATACCTTGTCGGGATTCAGCATCAGAAGTTCCAGCACTTCGAACTCCTTGGCCGTCAGTCCGATCTCCCTGCCCTGGATGTAGGCTCTTTTGCCGTCACGATCCAGCTTCATATCGCCGCTTTCCAGAATACCGGTGTTCTCTGTGGTTCCTTTTTTCGGCTCCATTCTGCGGAAGATAGCTTTGATCCGGGCTTTCACTTCCAGAATGTTAAAAGGCTTGGTTATGTAATCGTCCGCGCCGTATTCCAGTCCCAGGATCTTATCCATGTCATCACCCTTGGCGGTCAACATGATCACCGGTACATTGGAAAATTCGCGGATCTGCTGGCAGACCTCAAAGCCGGTCAGCTTCGGCAGCATGACGTCCAGTAATATGATGTCATATTCCTTGTTATGCGCCATCTGCAATGCTTCCTCACCGTCATAAGCACAATCCACTTCCATGTTGTCCTGTTCCAGACTGAAACGGATTCCCTTCACGATCAGCTTCTCATCATCCACTACCAGCACTTTCTTGCCTGCCATCTTTCCTTAACCTCTCTATCCCTTACTTTTCTCTTCACGGTCCCGGCATAAGCCCTCATTGTACCGTGATCTTATCACACAATTTGTCATACGCGTTCTGTTTGATCCCGGATACCTTCATAATGTCTTCCTTCGTCTGAAAGGCTCCGTTTTGCTCCCGGTAGCGCACAATATCTGCCGCCCGGGAAGCTCCGATCCCCGGCAGCGCACACAATTCCTCCGCAGATGCCGTGTTGATATTCACAAGTCCCTCCGCCGTCGCTTTTACCTCGGCTTCCAGAGTCTCCGCTTCCTCCAACGTTGGAAAATACAGCTTCTGACCATCCGTCACCGTTTCTGCCAGATTCACATAAAAAGGATCCGCCTCCGCTGTCATACCTCCGACCAGTCGCAAGGCTTCCTCCGCTCTGCTGCCCTCCGGCACTTCCACGACTCCGGGATCCCGCACTGCGCCGCAGACATAGACATATATCATCTGCGGTTCAGCCTTTGCCGGTTCCTGCACTGTCACGCTGCTGCCTGCAGGCTCCGCTGCCTGTTCCACCGCTTCCAGTGAGGGAAATTCCGCCACATCTTCTCCGGATGGAATCAGCACAATGGCCTCATCCTTCCTCTGACAGCCGGTCATGAACATCACCAGACTGAAAAACATTCCGATCAAACCTGCATATTTTGTTTTAAAAAACCTTATCGAAAACATCATAGTCCCCTTTCCATTTTCCTGATTTCTTCACAAAATTTCAGGGGATTGCCTCTCTATGCTGTTAACTTTCATTGTACTGGAATCGCACGGAATTTACAAGCCGTTTTCGCATTTGTGGTAACGATTCAGAACCCCTTCGTAAAATTGCCGCTTCGCGGATAGCTCTGGATCATTTCCACTTGAAAATCACAATACCCACAATCGCCACGGCCATGCCGATGGCTTTCCGCCACTCCCAGGGCTGCTTCTCCACACCGAACCATCCGAACAGTTCGATAATATATGCTACAGCAAGCTGAGCGACCACAATAAGCATTACCGCTTTGGCCGGTCCCAGGGCATCCATACTGCGGATCACAGTGTAGGTGATAAAGGCTCCGATAGCCCCTCCCAAAAGCATATATCTGGGCTCCACCTGCGCTATCTTCAAGAATGAAGTCCGCTCCGTACACAGCCATGCCCCCAGACATACCAGCAATGCTGTAAACTGCACAAATGCACTGGCGGTCCAGATGCCGGTGGATTTCGTCACCTGGGTGTTGAACACTCCCTGGATGCTCATCAGCGCACCGGAAACTAAAGCAATCAAAAAACCGATCATAGGATTCTACCACCTTTTCTTTTTAGTAGTAGTCTATCCTGTGACCGGTTCGTTCATTCATATTTTATTGTAACGGTTTTAGTTCTCTGTACCACCTACCTGTCCGGCTATGGTCTCGTCCAGCTGCTGTACCAGAGTAGTCACGTCGTCACCGTTCCATACCTTGGAAAACAGTACTTCCAACTGCATCCAGAAATTTCCCGTCTCTAGCATCTTCGGCAATGACACACTGTCCGCATACTCATCGGCAAAGATCATAAGCGCACCGTTGTCTGCATTCTCTGCCGCCTGAAGACTTGCCGGCATTTTGCCGGAGCGTTCATACAGGCCGTCCGCATATCCTTCTGCCAGATACGCTGCGAAGCAGTCCGCCAGTTCCTTGTGTTCCGAATAGCCGTTGATGACTGCCGCTCCCGTAACAGACAAAGATCTGCTCTGCAGTTCGGCGCTGACATCCGGCATACGGGCAATCCCGTAATTAAATGCAAGGCTGCCGTCCGCTTTTGCCTCTTCCAGCCGTTTGACCACATCCGTGGTTCCGATGGTGAACATGGTCTTGCCATCGATAAAGTCCTGGATCACAGAATCATAAGTCACCGTATCGGATTCAATAAAGAAGAACTGGTTCAGTGCCTTGTACACTTCCAGACACTGAATGGTCTCCGGATTATTGATATCAATATCATTTCTGTCATCCCCGGGATCACCGCCTACGATCATGTAGTTGCCTACGATCCAGTAGTTGTAGAAAATATTGTTCACATCCCATTTCATGACACCTTCCACACCTTCCGGTGCATCAAAGGTATCTGCAATATTCAGCAGATCATCCACTGTGGAGGGAAGTGCTTCCGCGAAATACTGCTCTGCCAGTGCATTTACCGCTGCCTCATCCGCTGTCACCTGTTCCGTGGTCTGGTCTTCCGGAAGAGAATCTTCCTCGATGATCTCTTCTCCTTCCCCTATGGGTTCATCATTCTCACTGCTTCCCGCCAGTTCCTTCTCCGCCTGCTGGGTTGCCCAGGTTCGAAGATAATCTTCATTATATACCAACGCACTGGTATCAAAATAAACCGGGTAACCGATCAGCTTCTGATCATAGGTTACCGCAGACAGAGCCGCCTGGGGAAAATGGTCTGTATTGCAGATTCCCACAGTGTCAGGCACTTTCGATGCCAGTCCTGCCAGATAAGCCTTTTCCAGAGAGTCGCTGCTCAACAGGTAGATATCCGGTATCTGATCGGAATGCAGGGTCTCCTGATTGATAGCTTCCAGATATTCACTGTCAGAAGTAAGTACGGGAATCACACGAACTCCACTGTTCTGTTCTCCGAAGGATACTGCTGCCGCATTGATATAACCGGACAATGCCTCATCGGAATACCAGCAATAGATTGTCTCCTTTCCTCGAAACAGCTGCAGTCCGCTTCCGCTCTCCTGTGTCTGACTCATCTCCTGCGTACTTCCGTAAACAGCTGCAGCAGCCATGGCGATCACAGCTGCTGTAGCGATAATTCTTTTTTTCAAAAACATAAATTCACCTAAACCTCTTATTCGATACAGGTGTCCAAAATAGCAATCATTTCGTCCACATTTTCCCGGGTAATCACGAGAGGCGGTACGAAGCGGATAATGTCCGCACCGGCATTGATCAGAATTAATCCCTTCTCCAATGCTCTGTTAATAATGTCTCCTACCGGATGGTCAAATACCAGTCCCTGCATCAGTCCCACACCACGGCGTTCTTTGATACAGTCATACTTGTCTGCCAGTTCGTTCAGACGCTGTTCCAGATAGGGAGCCACCTCTCTCACATGTTCTATTATATGGTCCTCTTCGAATAAATCAAGCACTTTTTCCACTGCTGCGCAGGCTAAGGGGTTACCGCCGTAGGTGGTTCCGTGATCTCCCGCTGTCAGAGAATGCTGTGCTACTTTCTCCGTCATCATAAATGCACCTACCGGTACACCGCAGCCCAGTGCCTTGGCAGAAGTCATGATGTCCGGCTTCACGCCGAAACGCTGCCATGCATACATGTAACCGGTACGTCCCATGCCGCACTGGATCTCATCCAGAATCAGCAGGATATCCCGCTCATCGCACAGATCACGAACCTGTTTTAAGAATTCTTCATTAGCGGGACGCAGTCCGCCCTCACCCTGTACAGTCTCCATAATGATGGCACAGGTCTTGTCTGTCACCTGATCCAGCACACTCTGGAAATCATTCAGTTCTGCAAATTTGATATGTCCGATCATGGGCTGGAACGCCTCACGATACTTGGGGTTGCCCGTTACTGACAAAGCTCCCATGGTTCTGCCGTGGAAGGAGTGATTCATGGCAATGATCTCATGGTCGGTACAGCCATCCTTCAGATACGCATATTTTCTGGCAGCCTTAATGGCACCTTCCACTGCTTCCGCACCGGAATTGGTGAAAAAGACACGATCCATGCCGGATACTTTTTTGATCTTACGAGCCGCCTCGATGGCAGGCACGTTGTAATAATAATTGGAGGTGTGGATCACCTTGTCGATCTGTGCTTTCAGCGCATCGTTGTATGCCTTGTTCTGATAGCCCAGGGCAAATACAGCGATTCCCGCTACGAAATCCAGATATTTTTTCCCATCGGTGTCATACAGATGTACGCCTTCGCCCTTATCCAGAACGATCTGATAACGGTTATAGGTATGCAGCAGGTCTTTTTCCGCCTCTGCAATATATTCTTTCATAGTGTCGCTCATTTTATTTTTCCTCCTCATCGGATACGATCGCAGTTCCGATACCCTGATTGGTGAAGATCTCCAACAACAGGCAGTGTGCCAGACGTCCATCCAGAATATGCACACGGTTTACACCGTTGCGGATCGCAGAAGTACAGTTGTTCAGCTTCGGCAGCATACCACCGCCGATGTAACCGTCGTGGATCAGTCCCTCTGCCTCGGAAGCTGTCAATCTGGAAATAAATGTGGACTTGTCATTGATGTCCTTGTACAATCCCTCGATATCCGTCAGAAATGCCAGTTTCTCCGCATGTACTGCTTTGGCGATAGCGCAGGCCGCATCATCCGCATTGATATTGTAGGTGTGATAATCCTTGTCCAGTCCAATGGGAGCGATGATGGGCAGGTAATCCTTCTCCAGCATGTCAAAGAGAATATCCGGATTCACGCCGGTGATCTCACCCACATACCCGATGTCCTGACCGTCGGAATATTTTTTCTCTACCTGAAGCAGGCCGCCGTCTTTACCGCTGACACCTACTGCTTTCACGCCCAGCTCTTCCACCATGGTCACAAGGCTCTTATTTACCTTGTTCAGTACCATTTCCGCGATCTCCATGGTCTCCTCATCGGTGACACGCAGACCGTTGACGAACTTTGCCTCTTTTCCGACCTTGCCGACCCAGCGGCTGATCTCCTTACCGCCGCCGTGAACGATGATGGGCTTGAAACCTACCAGTTTCAACAGCGTTACGTCCTTGATGACGTTTTTCTGCAGTTCCTCATTGCTCATGGCGCTGCCGCCGTATTTTACCACGATGATCTTACGGTTGAATTTCTGTATGTAAGGAAGCGCCTCGATCAGCACCTCTGCTTTTTTCATTACCTGTTCCATATCTTTTTCCATTTTTATCCTCATTTCCGCAGATACCGTGATCCGCCTGTCATTTATCTTTCCGGTCGTTCTTTTTTAGGAACGATAGTCCGCATTGATCTTCACATAATCATAGCTTAAATCACAGCCCCATGCGGTAGCTTCTGCCTCACCCATATGCATATCCACCAGTGCGGTAACTTCCGGATCGGAGAGGATCTTCGTGGCCTCTTCCTCGCTGTAATCACATGCCACACCATTACCGAAGATATGAATCTTGCCGCTCTTGCTCTCAAAATACAGATCCACATTTTCCGGGTCGAATTTGGCTCCGGAATAACCCAGTGCACAGAGGATACGTCCCCAGTTGGCATCATGTCCGAAGATAGCTGCCTTGGTCAGAGAAGAACAGATCACGGATTTTGCCAGAGTTCTGGCATCTTCCTTGCTGACTGCGTTTATTACTTTGGTCTCAAACAGTGCTGTGGCGCCTTCGCCATCTCCTGCCATTTTCTTTGCCAGGAATGTGGTGATCTCATGCAGTGCCTTGCAGAAGTTGTCGTAATCCTCGCCCTCTGTGGTAATCTCCTCGTTGCCAGCCATGCCGTTGGCCAGCACCAGCAGTGTATCATTGGTGGAAGTATCTCCATCCACGGAGATCATGTTGAAGGAATCCACTACGTCTGCGCTGACGCACTTCTGCAGCATCTCCTTGGAAATTTTCACATCTGTGGTTACAAAACCTAACATCGTGCACATATTCGGATGGATCATACCGGAACCCTTGCACATACCGCCCAGAGTCACAGTCTTGCCACCGATCTGTGTCTCGATGGCGATCTCTTTGGAAATGGTATCGGTGGTCATAATGGCATGGGCTGCATCGGAGCCAGCCTCCAGAGTATCTGCCTTGGCTGCCACCAGTTTCTCGATGCCAGCGGTGATCTTGTCTACGGGAATCTGCATACCGATGACACCGGTGGATGCAACCAGTACGGCATCGGTGGGCACGCCCAACAGTTCTCCGGCACATTTTGCTTCTGCTTCACAGCAGTCCAGTCCCTGTTTGCCGGTGCAGGCATTGGCGATTCCCGAATTGACTACCACTGCCTGTGCAAATGCAGAATGTTCCACGATCTGCTTATCCCACAGTACAGGAGCCGCCTTTACCACATTGGAGGTAAAAGTACCGGCTACGGTACAAGGTGCCTTACTTACGATCAGTGCCATATCCTTACGATTCTGATATTTAATGGCAGCCTCCACACCTGCTGCCTCAAAGCCTTTTGCTGCGGTCACACCGCCCTGGATCTGTTTCATGTTGGAATAATCTCCTTTCGCTTCCGTTTTATTTATGATGTCGGGGTCAAAAGCCCCCGACTTTGATGCCTACGGATTGCTTCGTGCTACGCACTTCCACAATCCTGGCATCTATTTATTAAACGCCGTAATGTTCTCTTCATTCAAAGTAAAGTCGTAGTAGTTCAAGTCTTCCCGCTTTGTCCATCCAATGCATTTCCAGAAAGCGTTTCCGATGTCATTCTGGGTAAAAGCGATCAGGCTGACCTTGTTGATATGTTCCGCTTTCAGAGCATTCATGCAGTGGACGACCATGGCTTTGCCAATGCCAAGTCTTCGGTAATCTTCTCTGACACATACATGGTACAGACAGCCTCGTCGTCCGTCATGGCCGCAGAGGATGCCACCCACTACGGCTCCATCCTCCCCGATGGCTACCACACTGGTGCCGGGATTCCGGTTGATAAAACGTTCCACACCTTCTCTGGAATCATCGATGCTCCGGATACCGAAACCGTGAATGGTCATCCAGAGGGCATGCAGACCGTCATAATCTTCTATGGTCATGGGTTTGGTCGTAAACTGTTTGTTCATGTATGTATTTTATCCTTTCTAATCCTTTCCGTATCTGCTTTAAGGGAAGCATGGAACCAGCTCCAGGCCTTCGCTCTCAGGAAGCCCGAACAGCAGGTTCATGTTCTGTACCGCCTGTCCTGCGGCACCCTTTACGAGGTTATCCAGTGCACCCATCATAATGATACGGCCGGTACGCTCATCAATGACAAAATTGATGTCCACGTAGTTGCTGCCTTCCACCCACTTGGTCTCGGGGCAGCTGCCCTTATCCAACACACGGACGAATTTCTCGTTTGCATAATATTTATCATAGACAGCTTTTACTTCCTCATAGGTAGGAAGTGTACCGTCCGGTTTTCTCTTCAGTGTTGCATACTCGGTTGCCAGAATTCCTCTGTTCATGGGTACGAGGTGCGGGGTAAAATTAATGGTCACCTGGCAGTTGCCCGCATAGCCTAACTGCTCCTCGATCTCGGGGGTATGTCTGTGGCTTGCCACGCCGTAGGCTTTCATGTTCTCGTTCACTTCGCAGAACAGGTTGGGCACCTTGGCGCCTCTTCCTGCACCGGAGGTACCGGACTTGGCATCCACGATCAGGGTGTTCACATCAATCATGCCTTCCTTGACCATGGGATAGGCCGTCAGGATCGAACAGGTGGTGTAGCAGCCGGGGTTGGCTACCAATCTGGTCTTCTCCGTGATCTTGTCACGATTGATCTCGCAGAGTCCGTATACTGCTTCCTCAATGAACTGAGGAGATTTGTGCTCGATGCCGTACCATTTTTCATAGGTGGCCACATCCTTGATCCGGTAATCAGCAGACAGATCCACGATCTTCACCTGAGAGAGAATCTCCTCTGTCAAAAGGCCCGCCAGAAATCCCTGAGGGGTTGCGGTAAAGATCACATCTACCTGCTTCGCCAGTTCTTCCAGATTGTCATCCTTGCAGATATCCTCCACCAGCTGGAACATGTTCTGGTATACCTGATAATACTTCTTATCTATATAGCTTCGGGAACCGTACCATACGATTTTGGCATCCTTGTGGTTTAACAGGATCCTTACCAGTTCTCCTCCGGCATAACCGGTTGCTCCGATGATTCCTACTCTGATCATTTTTCTACCTCTCTTGTTTATGTCATCGTTTTTTATTTCTGTCGCCGCCATACTTGTGTCAACGAATTGCTTCTGTCGCCGCCATACTTGTGTCAACGAATTGCTTCGCAGCAAGCTGCTCACGCAATTCTGTAAACATTCGGAATCCGCTGATTTGCTACGCAAATCGCTACTTCCTCATGTTTAGCGGGTCACAAGTTCAAAAGCCTTATCATGCAAGCATGAACGGCTTTTCGACCTTTTGACCCTGACACCATGATACCACTTTTTGTCTAAATGTCTACTACTTTTTTCATTTTTATGCACATTTCTCGGATTGTTGTGTATATTTATGCATATATTCATACTATTTTTATGGTTTTATGCATTATGGTGGAATAATATTCATTCTGTTTTCCGCATACTTTTCTTTCCTATAAAAATCTGTTACAATAACTATGCTGTGCTTTCGTTTGCAGCATATCTATTTTGTGGCTCTTTATGTTCTGTTTTTCCCGGATCCAAAGAGCAGAAATGAGGAAATTATGGCTTTTGACGGCGTTACCATTGCCTGTGTAATATCAGAATTAAAAAAAGAACTCATCGGCGGACGATTATATAAGATCGCCCAGCCGGAAAACGACGAACTGCTGTTGACCATCAAGCAGCCCACCGGACAAAAGAGACTGCTTCTGTCCGCCAGCGCTTCCCTGCCCCTGATCTATCTGACGGAGAGCAACAAACCCAGTCCCATGACGGCCCCCAACTTCTGTATGCTGCTGCGCAAGCACTTACAGAACGGCCGTATCGTGAACATTTCCCAGCCGGGGCTGGAGCGTATCGTGCATATCGATATTGAGCATCTGGATGAAATGGGGGATCTGCGCCACAAGACGCTGGTCATGGAGCTGATGGGCAAACACAGCAACCTGATCTTCTGCAACGATGACAATACCATCATCGACAGTATCAAGCGGGTATCCGCCGCAGTCAGCAGTGTCCGGGAAGTCCTGCCCGGCAAGCCCTACTTCATCGCCCACACCCAGGATAAACTGGATGCCCTGACCTGCGACGAGACTACTTTCCGGGAAACCCTTGCCGCCAAGCCTCAATCGGTCTTCAAGGCAATCTACGGAAGCTTCACCGGTATCTCCCCGGTACTGGCACAGGAACTGTGCCACGAGGCAGGCATCGACGGGGAACGCCCTACCGCGGCATTGACGGCAGAGAATCATCATGCCCTGTATGAAGTTTTCTCCAAAATGGTCACTTCTATCAAGGAAGAAACTTTCTCCCCCTGCATCGCTTACACCGGCACCCGCCCCGTGGAATACGCGGCGGTTCCCCTGACCATGTACAGCACCGGAGCGGATCATCTGGAATCCTACACCTCCATGTCCGCCCTGTTGGAGCATTTTTATGCGGAGAAAAATACCCTGACCAGGATCCGTCAGAAATCTTCTGACCTGCGCCGTATCGTGCAGACCGCTCTGGAACGGGATATTAAAAAATACGATCTGCAGCTGGCCCAGATGAAGGATACGGAGAAGCGGGAAAAATACCGGATCTACGGAGAACTGTTGAATACTTACGGTTACAGTGCAAAGCCCGGTGACAAATCTCTCACGGCGGTAAATTACTATACCAACGAACCGGTGACGATCCCCCTGGATCCTACTCTTTCCGCTACGGAAAATGCGAAGAAATATTTTGACAAATACGGAAAGCTAAAGCGTACTTATGAAGCATTGTCCGAACTGACTACTCAGGTAAAAGAAGAGATCGACCACTTGGAGACCATCAGCACGGCCCTGGATATCGCCCTGAAAGAGGAAGATCTGGTGGAGATCAAGGAGGAACTGACCCAGAGCGGCTACATCCGCAGAAAGGGCGGCACGAAAAAAGCAAAGATCACCAGCAAGCCCTTCCATTATCTGAGCAGCGACGGATTTCATATTTATGTGGGAAAAAATAATTTCCAGAACGATGAACTGACCTTCAAATTCGCCAACGGAAATGACTGGTGGTTCCATGCCAAAGGTATTCCCGGCTCCCATGTAGTGGTAAAGACCGAAGGGAAGGAACTGCCGGACCGGACTTTTGAAGAGGCCGGCCGGCTTGCTGCCTACTATTCTAAGGGCAGGGAGCAGGAAAAGGTGGAGATCGACTATGTCCAGAAAAAACAGGTCAAAAAGCCGGCCGGTGCCAAGCCTGGCTTCGTGGTCTATTATACGAACTACTCTCTGATGATCGACAGTGATATCTCCGGAATTGAAAAGATCAGCGACTGACTTTTGACGATTCCGGCGCATCTTATATGGTCGTTACCGTACTATGCATCAGATAGCATATTTTATGCATAAATATACTGTATATTTTTCATTCTATGCATTTATGTGCATATTTTAATTTGTTTTATTCATATTTTTGATTTATTTATGCAACTTTTCTGCTTGCTTTTGCGATTATAATGTTGTATAGTAATTGTCAGAGCGTAACACACGATCCTGGCATCTGATACTTACAGATTGCTTCGTGCTTTGCACATCGCATTTTCAGGGCTTTTGCCCCTGGCATCATACACACTATAAAACGGAGGATTTTATCATGAAGGAAAAAGTAGTTTTGGCTTATTCCGGCGGTCTGGATACTACCGCTATCATTCCCTGGCTGAAGGAGAATTTTGACTATGAAGTTATCTGCGTCTGCGTAAACTGCGGACAGGCAGAGGAGCTGGACGGTCTGGAAGAGAGAGCAAAGGCTTGCGGCGCTTCCAAGCTGTATATTGAAGACGTTATCGATGAATTCTGTGATGATTATATTGTTCCCTGTGTACAGGCTCATGCCGTATACGAGAACAAGTATCTGTTAGGTACTTCCATGGCAAGACCCCTGATCGCCAAGAAACTGGTAGAGATTGCCAGAAAAGAAGGCGCTGTAGCCATCTGCCACGGTGCAACCGGTAAAGGTAACGACCAGATCCGTTTCGAGCTGGGCATCAAGGCTCTGGCTCCCGATATCAAGATCATCGCTCCCTGGAGAAGCGACAAATGGAACATGGACTCCCGGGAATCCGAGATCGAATACTGCAAGGCTCATGGCATTCATCTTCCTTTCTCCACCGATTCTTCCTACAGCCGTGACCGTAATATCTGGCACATCAGCCACGAAGGTCTGGAACTGGAAGATCCCGGCAACGAGCCTAACTACGAGCATCTGCTGGTACTTGGTGTGACTCCCGAGAAGGCTCCCGATGAGGGTGAATATGTGACCATGACCTTTGAAAAGGGTGTTCCCACTTCCGTTAACGGTGAGAAGATGAAGGTCTCCGATATCATCCGTACCCTGAACAAGCTGGGCGGCAAGCACGGTATCGGTATCGTAGATATCGTAGAGAACCGTGTCGTTGGCATGAAGTCCCGTGGTGTCTATGAGACTCCCGGCGGTACCATCCTGATGGAGGCTCACCAGCAGCTGGAAGAGCTGATCCTGGATCGCGATACCTATGCATTCGAGAAGGAAATGGGTGCGAAATTCGCCAGTCTGGTATACGAAGGCAAATGGTTCACTCCTCTTCGTGAGGCAGAGCAGGCATTCATCGAGAAAACCCAGGAATATGTGACCGGTGAAGTAAAGTTCAAGCTCTACAAGGGCAACATCATCAAGGCCGGAACCACTTCTCCTTACTCTCTGTACAATGAGAACCTGGCTTCCTTCACCACCGGTGATCTGTACGACCATCACGATGCAGAAGGCTTCATCAATCTGTTCGGTCTGTCTCTGAAGGTTCGTGCCATGAAGTTACAGGAGAACGAGAAGAAACTTGGTAACTAAGAATTAAAATAATGAGGTGTCTATGATAACTGCACAGACTATAATTACTGTGGTGATCCTGTATCTGGTGATCATCAATGTTGTGGGATATGTGATCATGGGTGTCGATAAAAAAAGAGCCATCCGGGGTGCCTGGCGCATCTCGGAGGCTTCTCTTTTTTTCACGGCGCTTTTGGGTGGCAGTCTGGGATGTATTCTGGGTATGCAGCACTTCCGTCATAAGACGAAGCACTGGTATTTCAAGTACGGAATGCCGGCGATCCTGGTGGTACAGGTACTGCTTTTTGCCCTTTTATTCAAATAGGAAATATGCTATACTTCTTTTATAAGATGTCGGGGTCAAAAGCCCCCGACTTTGATGCCTACGGATTGTTCCGTGCTACGCACTCCCACAATCCTACCCAATATTCGCATATCGTGGGATTATCATCCCACTTTTATGCTCATATCGGGGCGGGTCCTAAGGTCTTTCACCCACCTATGAGCAAGCTCATGTGGGCTTAGACCTTTTGACCCTGGCATCTTTATATGAGATAAAGTCCGGGAGGTATCGATATGCATATAGCAGTATGTGATGATAATGTAGCCGACAGAAAGCAGCTGGAGCGTCTGTTAAAGCGGGAATCCGACAAAAGAGCAGCGTCTACGGGTATCATTTATACCGATTCTTTCGGTAATTCTACCTCACTGCTGTCCAATCCCATGCAATACGATGCCTTCTATATTGATATGTGTCTGACGGAAGGCATCACCGGTACAGAAGTGGCAAATGCGCTGATTGCCCAGGGGGTCAACGCACCCATCGTGCTGTGCTGTTCCAAGATCAATTACAGGGAACAGACCTATCCGGAAAATGTTATTTTTCTGGACAAGCCCATCAAAGTAGCGGAACTGGGACAGAGTATTGACCATGCTCTGGATATTATGTCTAAGGCAGTTCCTCTCATAGAGCTTCGAGAGGATGAAGATACCGTCTATGTCACCGAACCGGACATCCTCTACGCCGAAGAAGAAGGCCGGAATGTCATCGTCACCCTGAAGGACGGCCGCACCGTAAAAGTAGCCACCACCGCTATCAATTTGTTCTCTCAGATAGAGAATCACCCTACCTTCTTCGCTCCCACCGTCAAGACGATCCTTAACGGCAGATACATGGAGAAGCTGGGCTTCCGCAAAGTCATCATGTGCGATGGCAAAAAATTTGCTCTGCACAGAGACTGTGTTGCTTATGCGAAACAGCTGCTGGCGGAATATCATGCGTAAAAAAGACTCCACTCTCTCGAATGAAGTCTTAGAAAATTTGAACTCGAAGTTCTCAGAAAATCACCCGTATCGTCGTTCCTTTTCCGGGTTCACTTTCCAGTTCCAGTTCAGCGTGGCTCTTGGCGATGATATGTTTTACGATAGCAAGGCCCAGTCCCGTGCCGCCGGTGGATTTGGAGCGGCTCTTGTCCACACGGTAGAAGCGCTCGAAGATCCTCTCCTGATGCTCCTTGGAGATGCCGATGCCGGTGTCTTTTACCACCAGATAGGTATGCCCCTCTCTGGCATAGGTCTGCACATCCACACTTCCTCCCGGATTGTTATACCGGATTGCGTTATCACACAGATTATATAAAAGTTCTTCCATCATCTGGCGATTGGCCGTCACATAGCATTCCGTGCCGTTCAGCGCTATGGTCACCTTGTGTTTCTCTGCACTCATTTTCAGCATTTCCACACAATTCTGCGCCATTTCATGAAGATTCAAAAGCTCCGTATCCGCTTCCTCTTCCGTTCCGTCCAGCTCCGACAAACGAATAATATCATTGATCAATGTAAGTAGACGATTTGCGCTGTTATGAATCCCGTGAGCAAAACGCACCGTATCCTGCTCCGAAGCCATGCCGGTCTCGATCAGCTCCGCATAGCCGGAAATGGATGTCAACGGGGTCTTCAGTTCATGGGACACATTTGCACTGAATTCCTGACGCATTCTGGCATTTTTCATAATGTCCTCATGCTGTTTGCGGATCATGGTCATGAACGGTGTCAGTTCCTCATAGGTCTGCATCTCTGTACATTCCCCGATATTCTGTGCCAGTTTCTCAATGGGAGCCACCAGCTTCGTGGTCAGCACTCTGGCCGCCACCATGCACAGCACCAGCAGCACCACAAAGATCCCCACCATCATGGGCAGCGCCTGACTGAAAATGCTGTAAATGCTTCTGGCATCCTTGGACAGTCGCAGGATGCTGCCATCTTCCAGACGGATGGCATAATAAAAGGTGGACTGGGACAAGGTCTCGGAATTCCGGACTGCTTCACCTTCGCCGTCCCGCATGGCTTCCTGAATCTCCGGACGGGAAGCGTGATTCCCCATGGCCACAGAATCTGCCTCATTATCATACAATACCTGTCCGTCACTGCCGATCAGCGTCAATCGCAGATCCGATTCCACCGGCACTCCGTTTTCCTTGATCTCTTCTACCGAAGAACAGCTTTTTAACAGGGAACCATAGCTTTTCAGATCCTCCAGCACCTGTCTGCGGAACAGATCATAATACACGACTGTGATCAGTACCATGGTAAGCAAAATCGTTACCGTGGCAATGAGGATCATCTTTTTGTTAATCTTTTTCTTCATCTTCTGTTACGCTTTCTCGCCGTTCATAATGTATCCCACATTACGCACGGTCTTGATCAGACTGCCCTCTTCCTTCAGTTTCTGCCGCAGCGTCTTGATATGCATGTCCAACGTCCGGGATTCTCCCTCAAAATCGATCCCCCAGACGCGGTCCAGGATCAGTTCTCTGGTGGTCACAATGCCCGCATTGGTCATCAGAAGCTTTAACAGCTCATATTCTTTGTAGGTCAACTCCACAGGCTCCTTGCCTACCGTGACAGAATGTTTCTCTCGGTCTAGCACAATGTTCCCCAGCTTCAGCACCTTATCTTTTTCCTGACTCTTCTGACTTCTCCTGAGCATTGCCTTTACCCGGGAAATCAGTTCCATGACACCGAAGGGCTTCGTAATATAATCATCTGCCCCCAGATCCAGTCCCTTGACCTTGTCGATCTCCGTGGTCTTCGCCGTGACCATGATCACCGGCACCAGCACCGTGTCCTGTCTGGTACGCAGCTTTTTCACAATGCTCAGACCATCCTCGTCCGGCAGCATGATGTCTAATAAAATCAGATCCGGTGTGGTATCATTCAGCGCCTCATAGAAATCCATGGCGGAATCAAAACCTTTTACCTCATAGCCCACATTGGCCAGGGCAAAGGTCTCGATCTCCTGAATATTTTTGTCATCCTCTACTACATAGATCAAAGCCATCTCACAGCACTCCTCTCTGACTGTGCTTTCTCCTCTTAACTATACCTCGGTAAATCCTCACTCCGCAAGCAGTTTTGCATTCTTTTCCGCAAGACGTTCCTGCTTTGTGGGCGGTAACTGGTATTTCTCACGGCATGCCAGCACTTTGCTCTGGAAGTCCTTGTTATCTTCCTGGCGCAGTTCATCCAGGTAAGCGTGGGTATCGAATTCATCCTCATTCACCTGTACCAGACAGACTGCAATATTGGAGCAGTGGTCGCTGACACGCTCAAAGTTCGTAATGACATCGGATAAGATGAAGCCCAGTTCAATGGTACATTTTCCCTTACGGAGTCTGCGTACATGGCGTTGCTTCACATCCAGGCTCAGTCCATCGATGACTTCCTCCAACGGCTCCACCTGTCTTGCCAGATTCAGATCTCCGTTCTTAAAACTGGTCATGGTAAGATCCAGCACATCGTGTACCGCTCTCTCGAATACCTTCAGTTCCTCCTGCGCCTTCTCGGAGAATACCAACTGCTTGTCATGCATCTCCTGTGCCGCTTCCTTGATGTTGCGGGCATGATCGGAAATTCTCTCAAAATCGCCGATGCAGTGCAGAATCGTATTTAAAGTCTCACTATCCTTATTGGAAAGCTGTTTGGAACTCAATTTCACCAGATAGGTTCCCAGTTCATCCTCGAAGCGGTCCACATCCGTCTCCATCTGTGCCACCTGCTCTGCTTTCGCCTCATCGAAATTATGCAGCAGCTCCATAGCCAGATCCATGGCTTCCCTGGACTTATCCGCCATCACAGAAGCCACCAGTCTGCTCTGCTCTACGGCATAGGCAGGCTTCTCCAGGAAACGTACATCCAGTAAGCTTAAAGTCTTGTCTGTCTCGGACATTTCCTTCACGTCCTCATGGGTCGGCAGCGTCAGGCAGGCTAGCTTCACCAGACCGTTGGAGAAGGGAAGCAATACCAGCGTAGCCGCGATATTGAAGCAGCTGTGAACTACTGCGATTCCAAAAGGTGTTGCCACTTCTCCCAGAAAAGCAAAGGGATGAATGGCATTGACCGTATAGAACACTCCAAGGAACAGGATCGTTCCGATAATATTAAAATACAAATGAATCAGAGCCGCACGTTTTGCATTGCGGGAAGCACCGATACCGGAGATCATGGCGGTAACACAGGTACCGATATTCTGTCCCATGATAATGGGAACTGCTGCGCCAAAGCTTACCGCTCCGGTCATGCACAGTGCCTGCAAAATACCTACGGATGCGGAAGAAGACTGGATCACCGCTGTGAGAATGAGTCCTGCCAGCACACCGAATACGGGATTTTGGAACTCGATCAGCAGATTGGTAAACTCCGGTACCTCTGCCAGCGGTGAAACTGCCGCGCTCATGGAATCCATGCCAAACATCAGAATTGCAAAGCCCACCAGGATGGTTGCCGCATTTTTTAATTTGTCTTTATGGGAAAACAGTAAAATACCCACACCCACGATTGCCAGAATCGGCGAAAAAGAACTGGGCTTGAGCATACGGATCCAGAAAGCATCGCTCTCAATGCCCGTCAGACTTAAGATCCAGGAGGTCACCGTGGTACCGATGTTGGCACCCATGATGATACCTACTGCCTGTTTCAGACTCATAATACCGGAATTGACAAATCCGACTACCATAACAGTGGTAGCGGAGGAGGACTGGATCACACCGGTGACCACCGCACCCATGAGCACTGCCTTTAACGGGTTGTTGGTCAGTTTCTCCAGAATGCGTTCTAATCGTCCGCCAGATGCCCGGGACAGTCCGTCACCCAACAGATTCATTCCATACAGGAATAATGCAAGTCCTCCTACCATCTTCAGTAAATCAAAAAAGCTCATACTCTAATCCTCTCATTTTACATAACATACTTTACATTTTGGGTTTCTATCTACACTTTATCTTGCTTATGTAAAATGCGTTACCAGTGAATGTAAAATTTATGTAAAATTGTAACGATGCAGAGCCATGAACTATTGTTCTATGCTCGTCAGATGCTGGCATCTGTAAGAGCATAGAACAATAGTTCTTTGGCGAGCAAGCCTCAATGAGCAAAAGGAACGCTCCGCAGGAGCAGTTTTGCGAATTGGGGCTCTGCATCGTTACTGGGATTATCAGATGCTAGCATTCGTAAGAGTATATGGCAATAGTTCTTTGGCGAGCAAGCCTCAATGAGCAAAAGGAACGCTCCGCAGGAGCAGTTTTGCGAATTGGGGCTCTGCATCGTTGCTGGGATCATCGAATTCTAGTATAATTTTACCCCTTCCATGTCTCCGGTCATACGGAAAATTGCCCACTGAGCAATATTTACTGCATGGTCACCTACCTTTTCCAGGTACTTTGCCATCATCAGATAATCCACCACACGATCCGCATCCAGGTTCTGCTCTCTGATAGCCTGCATCATTTCCGTTTTGACTTCGTTGAAGAGATCATCTACCATATCATCATGTTCTACTACTTTTCTTGCATTTGCCTCATCACCTTCCACAAATGCCTCCACCGAATTGTGGATCATCTCCTTGGCTTCTTCCATCATCTCCAGCAACAGATGTTCCTGTTTTCCTTCGGGATTCATGTTGCCCATACGCAGGTACAGTTCCACAATATCTGCCACATGGTCTCCGATCCGTTCAATATCCGGTACCACTTTCAGCGCTGCGGATACCAGACGCATATCTCTGGCCACCGGCTGCTGTCTGGTCAGCAGGCTCAGACACATAGCTTCTATACTTCGCTGCATATCCACCATGGTATGATCTGTATTCAACAGTGTCTTCAGAATGTCTTCTTTGTTCTCACGAATTCCATACACCATACGGTCATAACTGATCTCCGCATGCTCTCCCATCTCAGATACTTTATTTTTCAAAGTCTCAAGATCCTGTTCAAATAATACTCTGGGTGACATCTCCCATTCCTCCTATCTTCTCATCCAAAATCATCCAAACCGTCCGGTGATGTAGTCTTCTGTCCGTTTGTCCTGAGGTCTTGCAAAGATCTCGGAGGTTGCATTTTTCTCTATGACTTCCCCTACCAGGAAAAATGCGGTGTCATCCGACACACGGGCTGCCTGCTGCATATTGTGGGTTACGATGACCACGGTGTATTTTTTCTTCAGTGTCTCCATCAGTTCCTCGATCTTTAGCGTGGAGATCGGGTCCAGTGCGGAGGTGGGTTCATCCATCAAAAGTACCTCCGGAGATACTGCCAGTGCTCTGGCAATACACAGTCTCTGCTGCTGTCCGCCGGACAGACCCAGTGCAGATTTGTGCAGACGATCCTTTACCTCTTCAAAGATAGCGGCCCCCTGCAGGGAACGCTCCACGATCTCATCCAGTTCCTTTTTATTCTTGATGCCGTGCAGTCTGGGACCGTAGGCGATGTTGTCATAAATGGACATGGGAAAAGGGTTGGGCTGCTGGAATACCATGCCGACCTTTTTACGAAGCAGTGTGGTATCCACCCGCTTATCGTAAATGTCCTCTCCATCCAGAATTACTTTTCCTTCGACTCTGCAGCCGTCCACCAGGTCATTCATCCGGTTCAGGCAACGTAGAAAAGTAGATTTGCCGCAGCCGCTGGGACCGATAAATGCGGTAATGGCGTGGTCTGCGATCTCCATATTTACATCTTTCAGTGCGTGGTTCTCTCCATAATGGAGATTTAAGTTTTCCACGGATATTTTACTGTTAGCCATATGTTTTCTCCTTCTTGTGTTTTCTCTTACTCTCGTCTAAGCTTATTCGCCGCCAGCTTGGTCAGGAGGTTCAGGATCAATACGATAATGATCAGAACACAACCGATACCGAAAGCATTATCATACTGTCCCTTCTGCATCTGTAAATACAATTCGATGGTCAGGGTACCACCAGACTCCATGGCCTTGTGAGCCAGCTTTGCCAGATTGTCTCCGAAAACTCCGGTGAACTTCGGCAGCTTGTAGTCGCTTCCCGCAGTGAACAACAGGGCTGCAGACTCTCCCACGATACGTCCCAGTGCCAGAATGATACCGGTGACGATACCTGGCATGGAAGACGGCAGAAGGATCGTCCGGATCATATGCCATTTCGTGGATCCCATTCCCAACGCACCGGTACGATAACTGTCCGGCACGGTGCGCAATGCTTCCTGTGTATTTCTTGTGATCAGGGGCAGCACCATCAGTGTCAGGGTAAAGGAACCGGTGAGCAGTGAATAGCCGAAGCCCAAAGTCTCTCCGAAAAAGATCATACCGAACAGGCCGAAAATAATAGAAGGAATACCAGACAGTGTCTCCGTGGTGAACTCAATGATGGAGACCAGCTTGCCGGGTTTTGCATATTCATTCAGGTAAATGGCACTTCCCACGCCGATGGGGGTCGCGATCAACAGAGTGATCACGATGATGTACAGGGTATTCAACAGGTTGCCCGCAATACCGGTGGTCTGCTTTCTGGCACTGGTCACCGTCGTTAAAAATGCCCAGTTAACGGCGCGGATGCCTTTTACGAAGACATACAGGATAATTCCCAGTAAAAGTGCCACCGCCAGTGTGGCAGAGACATAAATGGCTGCCAGCAAAAGCATGTCTGTGGGGCGTTTTCTTTTTACATATAAGGTGTCCTTATTCATTGTCATCCGCCCCCTTTTTCAGTATTTTATTCAGTACGATATTGATGATCATAATAAATACAAACAGCACCAGTCCGATGGTGAACAGCACCTGTCTGTGCAGTCCGGAAGAATATCCCATCTCGCTGACAATAGCTGTGGTCAGGAATCGCACGGAGTTAAATGGCAACGGCACATTGACGCTGCTACCGGATACCAGTGTGATCGCCATAGCCTCGCCGATGGCACGTCCCACTCCCAGAACGATAGCCGTCACGATACCGGATTTTGCTGCCGGAAGGATGGAGCGGAAAATAGTCTGTACATGGGAGGCTCCCAGGGCCAGAGAGGAGGATTTGATTCCTGCAGGAACCGCCCGGATGGAAGTCTCACTGATATTGATCACAGTGGGCAGGATCATGATCGCCAGTACGATCACGGCTGACAGCAGGTTTGCACCGCCGGTGAACTGGTGTGTCGTGGATCCCTGGAAGATCAGTCTTTCTAATTTATACATGAGAGGATTCAGTAAGTAGATTCCTAACAGTCCGTAGATAACGGAAGGGATGCCAGCTAACAGCTCTACCGCAGGCTTTACAATGGCAGCTAAGGGTCTGGGTGCCACCTCTGCCAGGAATACTGCCGTCAGCACGCCGATGGGCACACCAAGCAGGATAGCCAGCGTCGTACCGACGATGGAAGTCAGGATAACCCACAGAATACCGAATTTCGGATCTGCCGCCGTTGGCATCCATTCCGTGCCGAACAGGATCTCTCCCAGACCTACTTTCATAATAGCGGGGGTACCGCTGATGATCATATATAAGGTGATAGAAACTACCGCCAGTACGGCGAAGAAGGCACAAATGGTAAATACTATTTGTGCCACAGTTTCCACGACCGCTTTATTTTTTCTGTTTCCCATTACGGAAGCGTGTGTTCCACTATTCATCGCTTTTTTCCTTTTTCTGTGTGAAGCTTTTACTTTACAGTGATCAGACCAACTTCGGAAGCAACCTGCTGTCCTTCGTCACCCAGTACAAAGTCGAACCATGCCTGTACCAGATCGTTCTGCTCGGAGATCTCACCCTTAGTAGCCATTACGAAGGGTCTGCTTAAGAAGTAGTTGCCGGCCTTGATGTTTTCTGCGGTAGCTTCTACACCTTCCAGGGAAAGTGCCTTAACGCTGTCATCCAAAGCATCCAGGGAAGCATATCCGATAGCTCCGGGCGTAGATGCTACTTTTGCGATTACTGCACCGGTGCTATCCAGTTCGTTTGCATATTTGCAGCCGTCTACCAGATCAACCAGCTCTTCGAAAGCGCCTCTGGTACCGGAACCTGCCTCACGACCGATCACGATGATAGGCTCATCTGCACCGCCAACTTCTTTCCAGTTGGTAACTGTGCCATTGTAAATGTTGGTCAACTGCTCTTTGGTCAGATCTGCTACTTCGTTAGCAGGGTCTACACATACTGCAATACCATCGATAGCTACTACGTTCTCTACAACGCCTGCTGCCTTTTCCTCATCCTTTAAGCTTCTGGAAGAGTTACCGATATCTGCGGTTCCATTGGTTACAGCTTCGATGCCCGCGCCGGATCCCACGAACTCAGCGGTTACGGTTACATCAGGATATTCTTCCATGAAAGCTTCGCTCAGTGCATTGGCTAATTTCTCCATAGAAGTACTTCCTACCATGGAAATGCTGCCGGACAGATCTGTGGTGGTCTCAGCGGGTGCTGCTGCGCTGCTCTCTGCCACAGTGCTTTCTGCTGCGCTGCTCTCTACTGCGGAAGGCTGTGCTGTGGCTGCATCACCGTTACCGCATGCAACCAATGCGGTTACTGCTAATATTCCTGCTCCGATCAGAGCTAATAATTTGCTGTGTCTTACTCTCATAATAATGTCCTCCATGTTTTTGTTTTTCTTTCTCTTGATTACGCAATCATACTAACATGGGGGAAATTCACATAATATCACAGTCCGGTAATTTATTTGTAAGAATTAGGTAAAATCAGATGCTCTCCAGAATGCCGTCGGCAATAGCCCGGGCGATCTCGTCAAACCGGCTGTCAAAGAGTTCGTTGTCCGCATCCGTATTGATAAATCCCACTTCTATCAGCACAGCCGGCATATTTGTGCTGTTGAGCACCACCAGATTCGGTCTTTCATTCACTCCCAGATTTACGAACCCCACCTGCTCCAGTCCGGCATTGATGTTGTACGCCATCCTGGCTGCCGCTCCATAGCGGTTGTAGACTAAACTCTCCACTCCACTGTACTGGTTCGGATAAGGACTGGAATTGCGATGGATCGAGACAAAATAATCTCCTCCCACCTCATTTCCCTCCTGTGCCTTCTGATAGGGGGACTCATAGATATCTGTGGTCCGGGTGTAATACACATCCACTCCGTTTTCTTCTAAGATGCTTCCCACCGCCAGTGTCAGTGCCAGCGCATCCTCACTTTCTTTTCTTCCATTATAGGTGGCCCCGGGGTTCGCACCACCGTGACCGGAAATACGGCTACTATTATTTTTATGTTTGTATAGTAAATGGCAAGTTAGACACTAAATTAGATACTAGCAGTTATGTTAAGAGTTCTAATGGTTCTCTTTCAGGACTGGTAAAAAATAATGAAGTATGGCTTATTATCTTTAACCGCATATCTACATCAGACACTTGTGTTTGCGTTGCATCAAGATATGATGATGTGGTTAGTGTTTATACTGTTTCGAAATCAGCGACTATGAGCATTAATTACAATAATCAAGGTACGATTACTGTAGAACATAACGGTTCCACAGGTGGTGTATATGGTGGAGCTTTCAAATTTTAAGTTCAGATACACAATTGACTATACGAACAAATGGCGCATCTGTGGTATATGTTGTCTGTTTATGTGGAGTTTTATGATAATCTATTATAAAACCACAAAAGCTGATTCGGTCTTTTATATGCAATACCTGCATAAAAAGTACCACTTGAATCATTGGCGATAAATACAGCCATGTGATAGTCTGATAATTGTGAACTTAAGATATTCTTGTACTCGCCAATTGTATTCGCAGACCCAGTAATGAATTTGGAATTTAGAGTTGTGATGTCATTAATGTTTGACTCTAACTTGCCAGTTAATATAAAAAGGACGAAGAACACCCCTTCTTGTTCTTCGTCCTTTCTCCCATGACAAGGATTCTATGGGTTAAATTCAGAGTACCATACCTTCTGCTGATCCGTCAATTATAGAATGCCGCCTGCAGGCTGTTATATCCCGCCTTACCATCGGCTGTGAGATTAAGCTTTTTCTGCAGCTTGATTGTCTCCGTTCTGGCAGTCTTGCCATACCTGCCATCAGTGTCCTGATTACCGCCAAGGATCTCGTTACAACGTGTCTGCCACCACTTAACTACCGCTCCTGTGGAGCCAACCTTATAGATCAGCCCGACTCTCTTCGCCTGCAGGCAGATCTGCCGCCGCACATACTGAGTATTGGGACCATCTTTGCCATCTTCGACCAGCTTTCTCCCTTGTTCATCCCGATACCCATCTGCATTTGCAGCTTCCTGGAAGTTCTGGATGTTGATGTTACATACTTCCTCACGCTCCGCCGGTACTGACACCATTTCGAAGTCTGTATAAAAAATATTGATATCACACTTGCCACTGATTCCAGGCACAACTCCAGAGGACGTATACTGCCAGATATCGGCCAGATTCAGTTCAGCTTCGCTCAAAGACACTCCGTACCTAGCATACCACACATACACCTTTCCCAGCGTTGCCACAATCTTGTCCATATCAAAGTAATTTTTAAGGTAATCCCGATTAGTGTAAATCACCGGGACGTGTCCTCTTTCCTTTACTCTCGACAAAAACGCAATGGCCATATTCGTTGCCAGATCTTTTGTGATATTTATCCCCTTAGTTCTGGCATAGCGTACAGTGTCATATTCGCAGTCATATGCGACAGGACATTTTTCCCAGTATTTCTCGACCTGATCACAGCAATAGTCCCCTTCGTTTTTTGCCATGAGCTCAGAAAAAGCGTAGGAAAACCAGTAAATAATAGCTAAAACTCCCAGATTTACGCATGCAAGCGCATTGCTGACATACTTCTCATCAACGTTATTTTTACCATACCCTGCCCGAATGCCGATACGCTTGTATCCTGCATCGCGCACCTTCTTTATGTTGACATTTCCGTTGTGTTTGGAAATGTCCGGTCCTTTATATAATGCCTGTTTCATGTTACTCCTCCTTCTTTCCGTCAAAGTCCAGCAGATTCCTCAACAGTTCATACATGCCGGTGGCAGCCAGTCCCGAGATCATTCCGCCCAATACAACCTCTGCATTGATACCGGCCTGTAGGTGGATAATGATTGCAATGATGGTTCCCATGCTCAGGGATGCAAGCGGAATAAACTTGTTGGGAAACTTGTCAAATGCCTCCTTAAGCACATAACCTGTCAGCAGACAGATTCCCAAAATGATGGGGTCTACGAGTTGCAATAAAAATGATAAATCCATAATGTTATCCTCTCTTTCTTAAAACATCTGGGATGCCCGTACCGCAGCCCAGATAAGTCCTGTAGTTATAGCTCCTATAAGTCCGCTAACAATGGTATTAAAAACTGTTCTCTTTGCATTACTCCACTCTTTCCCAGGAGCACGCTCCATATCATCCACTCGGCTGTCCATCTTTTCAACCTTCTGATCCAAGCTTGATACCGTCTCGTTGGTGTGTTTTACTTCCTCCACCAACTGAATCATTGTGTTTGACATGGTGTGGATTTCTTCCGTCACTCTCTCCAACTTATCAATCCTATGAGTATTGGATTTTGATCTGGATTCTACCTCTGTAAGCCGATGTTCCATTTCGGTTTCGTTCATGTTGCCGCACCTCACTCAAATATAAAAGCCGGTCACCTCCCGGCAGGGAAGTAATCGGCTCTTGGCTCAATGGTTGCTATGTAATTACGCGGGTCCGTCTCTTGCTCTCATTGGCAGCCTCCTACTCTGCTGTTAATTCTGTCAGCTGCGTCTCCAGTGCGTTGATCTGATCCCGGAGATTCTGTCGCTCAGCATGGACTGTTTCCATGTCGTATTCCGCCTGCTCTCCCAGCAGAGAATACTCGTAGGTCTTGATTACTTTATAGTCGCTTGCAGCAATCTGTACCTTCAAGTCATTGATCTGTGCTGTTACCTGTCGGATTTGTTCCTGTTTGGCCATTTCTGCCAGTTCTTCCTCTGTGGGCTCCGGTTGCACCGGTGCAACCGGCTCAACATAGACAGATCCGTCATCGGACAGCTCATACCAGCCGTCACCTTCTCGGAACAAAGTATTGTATGCCTCATACTCACCATTATCGAGCGGATATTTGCAATCTTCGTCCAGATAGAGACTGAAGCCGTCAGTATTTACAACGAGATTGTCTCCGGTGATTCTGATCACATGAGGACTCTCTTCAGATACTATGACCTTCTGTACGGTCTCTTTATTTTTAAATTTAATGTAACCCATGTGGGCTCCTTTCTGGCGCTCTTGTGGCTGCGCCCGCCATCTGATTTACTTCGTTAAATGGCAAGTTAGATACAATTGAAGTGGTGACTCTTGCAGAAAACTGCATTTTAAAAAGATGTGGCAAACATATAATAATCTCATTTACAGGATGTATATGTTTAGACTGGAAAAAAGCTAACATACCTGAAAAATGTTTTCCACAACCAAATGTGATAAACGAAAGAAATACTGTATTATTAGTAGGTGCATCCTATCATTTAGGTTTTGTAATGCTAGAACCAGACGGACATAGATATGTTGTGTACTATGTTCCTGACACAAATAGAAGCGGAGATCTTGGTAATAATAGTGAATATAAAATTCACGGGGAACTTGCATATTTTATTGATTAAATATGGGATATAATGACTTAACATTTTACCACTAATCCAGACCAACCTAATTATTGACACATATAGACACATGATAGTCTCAATATATGCCCTTTTGATACTGGCTTACGGTTTACGATTGCTGAACCATTGATATAAAAATCATTATAAGTATTATCTTCTGCAACAAAGGCACCAGGATAAGGATCACCCGTATATGTTTTTGGCAACTCGTCAACTATAGCGGAGTATGCATCTATATCATTTGTGGTGGTTAATGTACCACATCCAATGCACATATGTCCGATTTTGGTATATGTAAATATGCCAGTGATATTATCATGAACTATTGCTTCAGTTGCGGTGTCTAACTTGCCATTTAACTCAGTATATGCATCTGCTACCGCCTTGGCATCCGGCACATATCCGGTAGCCTTGGTAGCTAACAGATCCTCCTTTGTGGTGATCATCTGTGCAAATGCCGGTGCGGTCAAGTCCGCAAAAAACTTTTTAATCTTGCCAAAGACCGTCTTTACGCTCTCGCCCGTATTAATGTTCTCGCGGTTCTCTGCCTCGGTAAAAGTGATCTCGGAATCTCCGATGTCACCGCTGAACCCTTTGGCCAGATAGATCCAGTTTACCTTATCATCCCTGGGAGCTCCGTCCGGAGCATCTTTAATAGCCAGATATGTACTGCCGTTATGTTCAACCGCGTCCAGTCGCTCATATGTGGTATTGGAGTCGTAATCTCCTTTGTAAGATATTCCGATTTTTCCGAGAGCATTGTAACCTTCCGGTGCTGCCATGTCATTGTCCTCCTTATGCTACCTTCCAATATAAAACATTATCAACTACTACAAAATCCACTCCTGCGCCATCCTTCATATAAAGGTTCATCGTGGTTTCATCCAGATAGAACTTAGGTTCAGTGATTTTTGCATACGATTCTGCTCGATCCGCATCTATCTTGGCCTGTGCTGCAGATGATGCCGCCGCAGATGCCTGCTGTGTTGCCGTTTCTGCTTGTACGGTAATATCCGCCAGGTAATCCGGCTGCAGCTTATCCGCCGTAATACTCCCTTTCTTTATATCAGCTTTTACCTTGCCATCTTTCCCGATGGTCCAATAAATAGTATCCGAGTCTAAAAATTCAAACTGCGTGATGAGTGCAGACATATCTATGTACTGTTCTGTTCCATCTTTTAAGTAGATAATAAGCTGCTCGGTAACCGGATCATAGCCGAAGTTGATGGCAATCTGTGCCATCAGGGTATGTAATACCTTGGTTGCTCCAGAATAATAAGTAACCGTAATATCGCCATTATCCTGATTAATGGTAATTCCCGTGATCATCCCATTAGCCTCTGTAGTTGACAGCTTAGTCAGATCCAGTGTAATCACACGCTCGTCAATAATGCGAGTCGCATTACTTAGCTTGTCCATGTTGGTCTTATTTAATGCTGTTTTGATAGATGGTTTATTCTCCCAGTAATCCTCTTCCCAGTCATACGCTCTCTGCATCCTGCTTCACCTCCTGTTTTGCAACCTCGGCAGCATCCCTGGCCGCAATCTCTGCCATCAATGCATCCCTGGCTTTCTGTTCCTGTCGTGCCAAATTCTCCTGCAATGCCATGCGCTTAACTTCCTCCGGCAACGGAGATGCTTCTACAAAATTTGCGATTGCCTGACTAAATTCCTTGATTTCTAAATTGCTCATATCTCTTAATCCTCCGGTCCCAAATAAGTTATAACAGTCCCACTAATGGTTTTTGTTCTCCACGCAACTACTGTACCTTTATAATTCATGTACCCGCTGACACCCATTGCTCTTACGCTGACCAGATCAACGCTTGATAGCTTATTTACGATAGTCGCAGCGCTGATTCTGTCCGCTTTAATCACCCCAGAGGATGTCCAGTTGGATACCTCCATGTAGTCTGCCTTTACAGTGCTGGCGCTGATATAGTTGGCTTCCACGTTGCTCAGACGGGCTGATACGGCTGACAGATCAGATGTAGTCACATGATCCGCCTCCAGTAATCCTACGCGGCCACTGACGGCATTGAGAGAGTCGATGGTTGCCTTGGTGGCAATCAGGTTGTTTAGTTCCAGTTTGGTAGTATTCAAGGTTTCGATGGTCGCGTACTTGATCACCATCTCATCTGCATTTACAAGCCCGACCAGATCTATCCTCTCAGCCTTGATCAGTGCCTTATCCGGTGTCAGATTTATTTCTGCAATAAGATTATCTTTCGATACCTTTAATTCAACCTCTCCTGCTACCACTTTTATCTCTGTAGATAAGTCATTTTCGATATCTTTCATTTCCAGCCGGGTCTCTTCCACTGTCCGGGTAAGGACATTCGACTTACCCTTCAATTGGATGATGGACTTCATAATGCCATTGACCTGTCCGGTCCTGTATTCCTCGCCCTCCGCCGTATAGCTGTCACGAAGTGCCTGTATGCCTTTTAATGTGCGCTGCAGGATATAGGTATAAATGGTCTCCCGAGTCGTGTGCAACAAGATGCCATCCCCTACCTCCAGGCAGGGATTGCCGCGGGCTTCCACCTGTGCCGGACGGTACCATACGACACCGATTACACTCAGCACATTATCGGCTATAGTTTGCAGTTCTGCCGCAGACTTTCCATACACCAAAAAGTTGTCCTCTATGATGTAACAGTTATTGCCAGTACCGGAGATAGCACCGATGTCGTTCTCTTCCTGCCGAATCTGTAACTTATCAATGTGCTGAACTATGAAATCCTCATACTGGCAGGAGATATAATTGCTCCTGGATACCTCCGCTGTTCCCATCGGATCTGCAGGGTAAAGGTCATCTGCCGGATACAGATCATCCGCGGGGTACAGACCCTCGATCATCTGTTCCAGCACCACATACTGCAGTTTTCCATTTCTACCGATGTGCCCAAAACATCCGTTAATCTCGCAGATGGATTCAATAACCGTTTTCCCCGGGAGCTCTCCCGGATCGATAGTTTTTTCTACCACCATATCATCGTTGACCAGTGTGATTTCTTCTTGTTCCACACCGACATAAGCACAAAAGCTATCTCTGAACTGTCTAAGCGTCATTGGAAATGTCAGGCTGTTATACCACCCAGCTACCTCTGCATTCAGGAGGTCGTACATGGCATCATAGGCCACAATATCCCGATATCTTCTATCTGCCGTAGGTACATCAGAATCCACTTTATAAACTCCCATCATAAAAGGAGCCTCATCGACTCCTTCCAATGTTACTGATACTGATATCTTTTTCCCTGCAAGAGGTACTACCCGTTCCCTGACCCTCAATTTGAAAGTACTCGCCTCACATCTGCCAAAACTTATTTCACTCTCTGAGCATAGTCTCTCTGTGAGTTCTGCGCTTTCACCTTTCCAGTCCTCCTCATTCAGCACACTTCCATCACTACATTCAATCTGCATTTTTTTGGAGACAGATGTGTCATTATAAAAATCTTTATATTTATAATCTATCATTTCCTCTCCCTCTTAATACTCCTGGAACGCAACACGTAATGGCTTATACCATAATTCCATGCCATTCCAACTTTTTGTCTCTACTGTATAATTTGGTACATACATTTCTCCCGATTTATATCCTCCGGTATTTACATCGAAATAAGTTACAATAACCTTTCTTTCCTTCTCCTTTATGTACGCTTTTTCCATTGCTTGTAGAAATTCTGTCATTTCCCATGCTTCCAGTGGAATCGTATTGAACTCAATTTTTGTTGTATAATGATCTGCAACTTCCCGGTATAAAATATTCAAACCATTTCTGTCAGAGTCCAGATCTGCACGCTGATCCGGACTCACCTTATAGGTCTCAATATCTACATACTTTGAAATATCAGTATCTCCCACTTTTAATAACCATGCCTGAAATGCCATCCTGCTGTCTCCTTATACATCCAGCAACAGGTAATTTCCAGTTGCCTTAAAGTACTCCCTGTTTATCTTTTTCAGTAGTTCCGCAAATTTTACACCATTGATTTCTATCGTATTGCCTGACGCCAATATTCTGATGATAGTCTCCAGCAATGTAATGATCTTATCCAGCTTTTCCGCAGATATGGATCCTCCCGATCCCGCTGCCGCCTGTGCTGCGCTTAGTGCCATTTTCTGTAACTTATCTTCCGGTGATACAATTTCTCCCTGATGTCGGTTATCACCGATCATGGCAAGCTGAGGTGTGTTTGCCTTGACATATCCACCATTCCACAGTTTTGGAATTTGCGGAGGATCACTCGGCATCTCAAACCCCCAGTCTTTTCCTACCAGATCTCCTGCCTTTTTTGCGACGCTTCCGATTCCATTTACCACATTGCGTAGTGTAGAATATATCAGTGAAATCATTGCATTCACACCGTCAATGATCAGATTACATACTCCCTTGATAGATCCCCATATTGCCTGCCAGATTCCATCCGTAATTTTCTGTAAGCTTTCCCATGCCTTTTTCCAGTTGCCTGTAAACACTCCGGTGAGGAAGTCCAACAGTCCCCCTAATATTTTCATAGCTCCGGATATAAGGTCTGACACGGTGGCGAATACAGTACACATGATGTTTATCACAATGTCTGCCACCTGCTTGATTGTAGGTGCCAGATACCCGATAATTGGTTTAATTACTGTGCTCCATGTAGCTGCAAGAAAATCTCCTACTGAACTAATCAGTTCAAGAATGTTATCCCATAGTGGTCTGAGGTTTTCTTCCCATAGTTCTTGCAACGCTTCCTTGGCATGATTCAGTACTGGCATCACAATATCATTCCACAGTTCTAAAACCGTCTTCTTGATATCATTCCAGGCATCAACTATGTTGCCGAAAGCACTGCTGCCGTTGGAATCCCACCATTCTGTAAGTGAATTTCCTAAATCTCCTACAATCTGACCGACCAGTGATGCGCATTCGCCACCAAATTCAAACAATTCTGTCAGTGTACCTTCCAGCAGTTCCTGGTTATCCTGCATCCACTGTGACGTGTGCTCTGTAGCTATATCAAATCCGCTTGCAAGGATCGTCCCTAGGGACATACCGAAATCATTATAACCTGTCAGAATATCTTCTAGTCCCTTTGTGATTTCCGGTCTTGCCTTATCCAGTGCCCCCAGCAGGTTATTGTAGGTCTGCTCATTAATCTCTGTGAGATTGATGAACCCGTTTGCTATAGATTGGCTGACATCCTCGCTCCAGGATTGTATTTTACTGCTGTTCTTTTCCAGATAACCAGCAATTCCATCCAGTCCAATATCTACCAACTTAACTGTAACAGCGATCTTATTTCCTATCCTGTTCCCCATGTATCCACCCAATGGATCTATGATGGTTTCAAGATTTTTAACTGCTGTCTTTGCCAGAGGCTGTAATTGTGTCGTTACTCTGGTAAAATTCTTTTTCAGACCGGCAAAATCAATCTTCTTTAGTCCATTATTGAGCTGATCAATAAATGTCCTGACACTCGGAATCTTTTTGAATGCATCGGAAAATTTCTGCGTGATTTTATCAGCACTTTCTTCCGCTGTCTTAGTTGCGGTCTGCAGTCCTGCAATGTCTATTCCAGATGTTTCTCCTGCTGCCGCAGATGTATCAGTTTTCTGGGACAGTAAATCCAATTCATCTGAGGACAGTAATCCTCCCAATTTCTTTGCTGCCTTCCCGGCGGCATTGATATTTTCACTGACACCTGCCGAAGCAGCCTCTGCTGCTTGCATTCCCGAAGCAACATTATCCGCCTTTTTCCCTGTAAATTTCTCTGTAAAAGCCTTAAATACATTCGCAAGCTGCACCAGTTTCCCCATCAATGTATTGATCACCTTGATAGCCGGTGTCAATACATTGATCAGTCCCTGACCGATTGCCGCCATAAAAGACTCCGTCTGTAATTTCAGGATCCTTACCTGGTTAGCCCAGCCGTCAGAAGTCCGCATAAAGTCCCCGGATGCCGTCGCAAGTTTACTTTGCACGAAAGAGTACCGTAGTGCGACCTTCTCCGCCTCTGACATTGCTGCTGTGGTCTTACCATAGCCATTTGCCATTGCATAAGCGTCCAGGGCCGTCTGCGTCATGACGACGCCTAAATCCTTAAGGCTCTCTGTTTCACCTGTGAATACTGATTTCAGCTTGGTGTATGCTTCATCCTGTGTAATGTTATAAAAGGATGCTACATCTCCTGCCAGTCCAGTCAGCGTGGTAGACATATCGTATGCCTGCTGTTCACCAAATCCGAATGCCTTTGCCATAGCTCCGAAGGTACCTGTATACTTCTTTGCCATTGTTTCGGATAAGCCAAACGCTGTTGAGGCATTCTGTGCAAACTTATCTACCTGCTTTGACATTGCAGGAAAAGTCACATCTACAACGTTCTGCACCTCGCTCAGATCTGATCCCAGTTCGATACACTTTGCGCTGAAATCTACGAGTTTCTTTACAGCAAAAGCGGCAGCCAGTTTCTTGCTAACTTTCGTGGCAAGGTTCTGGATGCCGCTCATCTGCTTATTAAAGTCCTTTTTATTTACGACCAGATCTAATCCGATCTGTCCAACGCTTGTAGCTTCACTCATAACCAGCCTGCCTTCTAAGACAGGCACATCGGCACAGCGTCTTATAACTTCAACTCAAAAATCTTTTTACAGTCCTTATTTTTACAGCGGAAATAAATTCCCCTGCAATGTGCATCTTCCGTCTGCATTGCATTCACAGGATGCCCACAGTAAGGACACACTACTTTTTTCTTATCTACTTTTTCAATGTATATCGCCCCCTGCCAGAGAAATGAACGCATTCTTCAGTTGACCAAGGACTGCCGCCATATTATCAGGTGCTACCTTTTTTGCTCTGTTTGCACGCCATTCATTCCTGATTCTGTGTTGTTCCGGAGTAAAATGGTCTAAAATATCCTTATCCTCCTCGGCCCGGATTGCTACGATCCGTCCCAGCGGTGTCTCCGGTCCGATTCCAATAAGAAGATCCCTAAACTCATCCCACTTCATGGTATCAATTTCTTTTGACAGCCGAATCCCGTACTGCGCCTGGAAGGATGATACGATCAGACTGTAATCTCCGATCAGATCATAGTACGGGTCACTGCTCTCCCGGCTCTTCGTCTCCCGTGATCATGTCTACTGCTGCCATGATGATTGTCTGGAAATCCTTGAACTGGAGATTCAGTTTATCGATCTTTTTCCGATCCTTCTCATTAAAAATCAGTTCATATACCGCCAACACTTCTTTAGCTGATGTACCCTTCGAAAAAATACCCATGATCTTCAGCACAGTGGCTGCATCGGAATTTACTTCTACGGTAACATCCTTAATCTTCAATACCGGGTTCTCGTCAAAACTCAGCTTTTCTGTAATATCTACGATTTTCTTTGCCATAATAGCCTCCTGTTTTTATGCTGCGGGAGTAATCTCAGGTTTTCCATTGCTCATAATATCGAATTCCAACGGTGCCACAGCTGTAGAGTCTCCTGCTCCAATGTTCTTTACGTTCACGACTGCTCCGGCAAACAGCACCACGGTTCCGTCGGGGAATGTCCACTGGACATCTTTCTCTGCAGAGCGGCCGTTTACCCACGCAAGTGCTGCTACAGCATCATTACCGGCATCTCCTACGTTACGTTTCGCAGTTACGGATATGGTAACTCCCTTACTGGTAAGCAGGCGTCTCACCCATCCTTTTTCTGTAAACGGATGCCATTCCTCTACTCCATTATCGAAAGATACACTGAATGTCTCGCAGTCCGCAATATCAACCATTTTCTTTTCTACACCGCTTGCTGCCGCATTGATCTGGAACTGGTTTTCATAGCATGGATATACTCCTGTAATAGGTGTGCTCATTCTTTTTCACCTTTTCCTTTCTCATAAATAACAGCCATCTCTATGACCCATTCGCAGATACCGGCATCATCTTTTCCGACATCCTGTGGTTCATAAAGAGGCTGTATAAATTTTATCAACTGATCGTTGACCGTTACATTTCTTGCAGCCTTCACCGCATCAAATGCTGTCATGGCTGCCTTTTCTGATTCTCTCGGCGAATTATTCCAGTGAATCAACAGGGTGACATATTTTGTCCCGTAAGATGCAAGCTGTGGTCCTCCTAATGCTGTCTTATACTCCTGCTGATGTTTGCTGTTATAAACACCGATGGACTTCTCCTGCTTGTCCGGCAGGCTTCCCATATATACATGGTCTGCCAGTTCAAGGGATTCCACATAATCCCGCACATCCGATAACATCATAATCCGGCAATCCTCCTGTATATTTGTTTGTATGCTTTCTGGCAGTACTCTGATTTTTTCCCAGAGATCCAGTCCTCATACCATTCGCCTCTTGCATTCGGGTTCTCCGTCTTCTGGAAATGATATTCCGGGTGGAAATAAAGCCGTCTTGCATAGGGTGTGCTGGATATGATACTGACTTTTCCCTGGCTGCTCTCGGAACAATCTACAAAGGTGCTATCTTCTTGCAGGTGACCTGTATCGAACGGGAACACCTGAGCCTGTACTACATTCGTGTGAAGAGCATCCGCCGTCTGCTCCAGTGCCTGCACCTGCGCCCGTGTCAGCTGCTGCAGCTTTGGAAAATTCATTTTTACCGTGGAATTAACACTGATCATATCAGTATCACCTCCGTATAATTTACTGTACCATCCGGATTTCTCGCTTTCCTGCCTTCCAGAATTCTTCGCTCTGCACCGAAGATTACCGCTTTTCCTCCGGATATTGTCGGCAGTTCTGGGCAAATATCTCCCGGAAATAAAGCGCTACCGGTAATTTCAATCAGCTTTTTCTCTGTAGTCAGAACTGTTCTTGCTTTATCCTGGTAATTACATTTTCCGGAGTAATTCACTGTTTCCAGCGGTTCGCCGTATTCGTTCACACCTTCCCGCTCTATTACTACAGAAATATCTGTTTTGCATAACCTTTTAGGAACAAGACAAGGATATTTCATGTTCATCACCTCGCTAACCTACAGCACAGACCTGTCTGGGCCAACAGTGCGTACACATCTTTCTTCATGGCAACACCTTTATCCTGATACACATTCCAGGAGCTTCCGAATTGTGCAGACACAGTATTAATACTGTACCCGGATAAAATCGTATTGATTTCATCTGCATTCTCATATTCAAAATCTGCCTGCATGCAGACAACCTCTTTGATGGTCTCCTGTTGAAACGCTGTCAGATGATCGAATCCTGCTGCCACAATCCGGTTAAATGTCAGACTGTCAATATGCCGGCAGGCCTGACGAAGTGCTCTTTCAAGCTCTCCGTCAGGAATCACGCTGCCATTATAGATCTCTGTGTACTCTTCTTTTCTTACATAAGGTTTATAGGACATATGCCCTCCTTACTCCCCGGTGTACTCCGTGGTATCCACATCTACATAGACGCTATCCACCTTGCCGTCACGTCCATTGGGGAACACAAAGGTATCAGACAGAGATCTATTCTGGTACAGGTATCCATCTCCTTCTGTATGTGTTCCGGGATTGAAATAATAGATAGAAGCAATCTTAGGAACCGTCTTACATGTCTGTCCGCATGCCACCAGTACATTGATCTTATGAGCTCCGGTTACAGCAGCAACGTGGTTACTGGTGTCCTCGGCCACCTTTTTCAGCGGAGCAAATCCACCCTCAGTAGGCTCCCAGTCGAAAGCATCATAGAAACGCTCATCGTCGATAACTTCCATGATGGGTACACCATCGATTTCCGTTACTCTGGTCTCGATGCCGATACCACCCTCAGCGATCTGTGTAAGTTCAATTTTACGGGTAAACTCAGTGGACTGCTCCAGTGCATCCATAATAGGACTGGCCACATACGTGAGCAGGCTACCATTTGCCTTGTACCGTCTCAACTTTCCTTTCGCAAGGATGTCCTTCAGCATTCCGAATACCTTTGCCTTGGTATAAGCAGAAATAGCGGTCTGGCTGTGATATCCCTCCGTCTTCTGTGCCACCTGTGCCACACGGGAGAAGAACAGGGCATCTGTCTCAGGCACTACCTGAGTCTGTTCGAAGGTTCTGGAGATATTCTGCATGGATGCAGTTGCGTTGGTCTCATCCACATCTGCCTTGTCTACCAGGAACTGAACGTCTCTGTCATGGGTTACTGTAAACGGAACATCTGTCTGATCAAAGGATCCCATGTTCCAACCACCAGTTCTCTTGTGATTCTTATAACCAGTGGTGCTCATCTGTGTAAAGTGGAATGTCTTCGCATCCAGCCATCTTACATTAGATGTAATGAAGGGAGAGGTTAACGCTCCCTGCATCAGAATCTGCAGGAGTTCAGGACTCCACTGCTGTGCATAGTTTAAATTAGGCATATCTTATACCTTCCTTTCCTTAGTTCCACCGATTCCATCTTTTGGTCGGTGTCTGTGTCTGTTGTACGGTTGCCTGCTGTGTATGCTGCGAAGGATCTCCGCCTGTCCCTACATGAAGGAAACCAGTAGTATCTGTCTCCTGCGGTTTTAATGCAGGAATGTCCTCCAGCACCTTATTCAGGGCTTCCGTAAGTTTCTCATTGCTGATCTTTCCATCCTGTCCTACTGCCTGGCTGAAATCTGCCATCTTCAACAGATACGGGATGGATGTTACGCTGATTCCCAGTCCGACTGCTGCCATCGTCGCTGCCTGTTGGATCTGTGCCTGTCTTGCCTCGGCCACAGCGGTTGCAGCCTGCTGTTGCAATGCTTCCACATTCGGCTGATTTGCCGCCTTCTGTTCCTTGAAGGTTGCTATAGCCTGTTCCACCTCCTGTTGGGAAAGCCCCTGCTGCTTGAAATAGGCTTTCAATGCCGTATCCTCTTTTGCCGCAAGCGTTCCATCCAACATCTGCTGGATTTTTCCATAGTCAATCTGCGGTGCTGCATTCTGCTGTGACTGCTGATCAGTCTGTTCTCCTGCCGGTGCTCCGCCCTGGCTTCCATCGGGGTCTAAGAATCTTCTTACTGTCTTGTAAAACATAACGTGCTCCTTTCCATTTTGAGGGTGTCACCCTTACTGCGATCCATTGTCTTCGGTGTCTCCGGTCACGCTGCAGTTTATTGCCTTGCTCGTGTTTGGGCATAAAAAAACACGCCATGAAGCGTGTTGATTCCAGATTATTTGTTGCACCGGTGCAATTTTCTTTTTTCGAGATAAAAATACCACCAATCTACTGACCGGTGGCTTCATGTTCTTTTACCATTCTTCGTAAACGTTCTTTATAATCCTCATAGCTTTTATCTTTTCCGATGATGTATGCGGCATCTCCCATTTTTTCGGAGAAAGATAATACTTTCCTGCGCAACTCCTGCAGTTCCTCATCGTTTTTCATTTTTTCAACAAATTCTTTTTTGAACATAATTACCTCTTTAGCACTTTCATAAATGCTTCATATAGCTCTGGCAATTCGCTTTTTATGAATTTTACAGTTATATCATCCGACTGATACAATGCAGCATATACGTCCGCAAATATCTCCGACTCCGCATATCCGGGTTTACCTATGTACTGTGATTCATGTCCATATGCTCCGGCAATCACGTTATCTGTCATGCATGACATTATATCACTGATGAAGTAATTGTACTCTAAATCGCCACTCACAGCAAGTCTCTGCTGATACTTCTCCTTTTCTTGCAATACTCCTTTTTCTGTATTCTTTATTGACTCTACAAATTCAGCATACATAGGACTACCATATTCATTATGGTCGATTCTATGGGCTATTTCATGGACCAGTACAGCCTTATAATTTTCCTCATCATATAAGGGATGTTTCGGATTAATAATTATCATATCCGTATCTGGATCGTATGAAAATGCATGTTCTGACAGTTCATCTATCTTGATGCACTCATCTTTCGTGTACTGATCCACTAAATCGATCATGATCTGCGGAGTATCCGATCTCGGCGCTTTCACCTCATCAGGAACTTTATACCGGACTTCGGTTTCCTGACTCCATTCTTTTTCCTTAGCACGATACTTGCTTTTATTCTCTGGATCCAACGAAAATAACGCTAATCTGTGGAATTTCTTCTCTTGTCTCTCTGCATATTGCTGTCGGGCTTCCTTTCTGTTCTGTTCATCAATATCCTCTATGTCTTTTTTACTGTATTCATTGTCCAGATCCTCCAGTTCCGGAAAATAGGTCGTATGGCTATCCTTACACCGTGGATGATAAAGCCCCGCTGCTATTGCCGAGCTCATCAGGGGATATGGTCCGTCCTTTGCGCTTCCACCGCTCCATACATCATCGATCAGTATCTTACCAACAAACGGTAAACACTTGGGGCAGGGATTTCCACGCTTATTCATGATCACCGTGGATATCCCCCATTCCTGCCTTTTCTGCCCTTCCCCCTGCAGGTATGCACGCTTACTGGCTGTCCGTATTGCCATGTCCGCATAGTCTGCCAGTGTGTGCCTGGATCCATTGGCATATTCCACGCAGTTGAGGCCGGCGGCAATAAAGTCCTTTGTAGCCATGTCCACCGCCTTCTCATAGGTCCCGGCTCCGCTGTTTGCATATACCTGTGCATTGAAGATAACCTTGCGGTACTGGTCATTAGCCATACGTAAAACAGCGGTCTCAGCCTTTTCCATGTCTGATGTGGTCGCCCGGATCAGCGCCTCCAGCTTCCTCTGGTTCAACCGGAAGAATGCCGCCGATGCTCCCGGACTTACTCTTCTTGCCGGGAAACCTTTTTTTATAGCCTCCAGTATGGCTATCTCCTGATCCATATCTCCTTCATCCCTAGCAGTACTTATCAGTGCTTCGATTCGATTATTGATATCCTTGAATTTCGCACCGAACCGCTCCTGATTCTCTTTTCTGTACTTTTCCAGTGCCCGGAGCTGCTCTGTCTGCCACATGGACCATTGCTTGTCCTCATCGATTTCCTCAATCTTATGTCTTCGCATGTTCCGGATCATGGAAGCAATGAGTTCATTCTCAACAGCTTCGAATGCTGCTCCAATGTCATATTCTGAATTTATCTTAGGCATCTAATCACCTGCCGTTTGCATATACCTTGAATCCCTGGCTTCTGAACTGTCTGGTCAATGTCTTGATCTGCGTGACGCTGGTACAATGATCACAGCGAAGTTCCGCATAATTACCTTTTTCCACTGCATAGATTCCTTTCGGAACCTGCTCACTGGCCACCTTCAGAAGCCCCTGGTACTCCTCCCGGTTCATCCGGTATGTTTTTTTCGATACTTTTACTTCCATCACTGCCTCCAGTAAATCCGTTTATTCTGAATTCTCCTGCATCCGTCCTGACCTCTGGCTCCATAATACTCTGAATCCCCTGCTCTGCCTTGAGCCTTGCAATTTCTTCTTTTTTGCAGTCATCATCCAGACTGTCACCATACAATTCCTCCACGCAGCGCTCAATGCTCATGATACCGCTCTGCTTTGCCTTACCTACTGTTTCCACCTGAGATTCGAAGGAAGGATTTGCATATTCTCCAAATGGGAGATTTACCTTTACACTTTCCACTGCTTCATTTTTCATCAGATGATATGCATTGATACACATGGACACTACCTGTGGCAATACTGTCTGAAGAGTTCCCACGATAATATTTCTTGTGTACAGCGTGGTTTTTTCCTTTTCACGCTGCGCTTCTGCATTATCCAGTTTTTTTACATCAATCCCCAGCGTAGAAGGACTAATGATCCCCTGCAGGCAAAGATCCAGTGCCGTGCAATAGGAAGCCTGATAACTATCATGCGGAATGGACGGCTGCTCTGTACTGATTATGTTTTTCTGTCCTTCACGTTGGTCTCCCTCTGCTGCAAAATATCTGTTATCGAACGGATTCGGTGTTATCGCAGCTCCTGTTTCCGGATCCCTCGGAACCAGACAGTCCGGAATATATGTTTTGGCTCTTCCTGCTCTCAGCGCATCCATCCACTGGCTCCATACTTCATCCAGCGCATCATAGCTGTCCACTTTTTCGTCAAAGATGCTTCCGCCACGTCCTTCATATTTTGCCGACTTGTAAAACATCATAGGCACCGCCAGCATAACGCTTTTATCGAAGGTCACGTCTTCCAGGGCACTGGTGATCTGCAATGTAGTCAGTGGGACCTGTCTGTTATCCAGATACAGTTCGTTCTTTACATACCCATATCCATATACCTCATTGAGCACATATGTCTTGCCTCCTCCGCTGTAGGGTGTCTTAAATATCACTTCCCTGACCTTATCCTTTTTCCGGATGATTTCGACACGATCCCCAGCATACCATTCTAAAATCGGATACTCACTGACCTCTGTATCAATGGACACTTTAAAAGCCCCGTCTCCAATATACAGTGCTTCTTTGATTGCATCCTCTACCTTGTCTGCAAAGTTATTATTCTCAGGCTTCGCAATGTCTTTCCATATCTGTTTCTGCTTTTCGTTCTCTGAGGAAAATTCAAATTCCCCCATGTCTGGAATGACTACTGCTGCCAGAGTTTTCACCGTAAGCGCCGGAAGGCCTGTGTGGATCTTGCGCATTTCCATCCCCGGCGTGCTCTTGCTGGACCAGAATTTATATTTATCTGCATATTCCGCATTCTGCTCATAGAACTGCTCCAGTTCGTTGCTGTCACCACGATACCAGATACGGTTTCGGATCGCGTTCCCCTCGAAGTCCATCATCTCATTGATATTAAACACATAGGGATTCGCCGGAGAAACATTCAGCCAGCTCCGTATCCCTCTTTTGATATTCTCATTTATCTTTTCCATCAGGTTCACCTCTGTTTATCCTCCTCGAATCCGATCATATTCCGGTATGGGATCCATCCATACTGGTTAGCATTGATCGTATGATCGTTCTTGTCCTCTGGTGTGGGGACATCCGCTTCCTCATCCCATGAATAACGTTCCAATTCTGAGATATGGTTTGTGCAATCCTCAACTACCAGATAGCAGTCCTGCTGGATCCATCCCAGCTGTAAATTGATACGATCCAGTATTGTTACCTTTTTGTAGGACTCAATGAAATTGTAAAGGCACCCATGCAGGCGCTTATACTTCCGAAGTTCTGTTATTGTCGCCGCATCCGCGCAGTCAACAAAGGATTCTTTTGCAAATCCCCATTCCGATCTGCATCTATCCAGAAAAGCTATAAACTTTACCGTTGTGTCAGATGGTGCCAACGGCACACTCAGATCAGCATTGCTATACACCATTTCAGCCAGTGTGATCAGCTTGCGATCATCCGTAATGCCCTGGAAGATCATTGCAATGGTATCCGGAGATTTTGAGGAATATGATGTATCCAGTCCGGCCGTAAACTTCCTGAAACGGATCTTCCCATCTGCAATCTGTTTCTTCACCCATGCAGCAGTAACAACATGTTTCTTTCTGACAAAGTTGGAGAATACCAACCCTGTCGCTTTTCCGCGGAGACCCTGGATCTTATTTTTCCAGATCTTTGTTCCCTTCGGTGTGTTTTGCAGGATCATCTGCAGTTTATCCGGTGGAAGGCCTGCATTGTCTTTAAAAGAAAAGAACCAATGGATCCATCCGTCCTTTGGCTCTTCTTTCAGTTCCTCTATGATTTCCTGTGGTGTCTCATCCTTCCATTCCGGAAGAGGACGTGCACAGTTGATATATTCTTTGTACACCGGCAGTCCCGGATCGTCTGGGTTTAGTGTTGCCATCAGATAATCACATCTCATGGATGCTTCTCTGACAAAATCTATGTCTGCGGTATTTACTTCATCTATGTACAGACAGCCATATTGTCCACCCAGGGCCTTCTTCCACTTTCTCTTGTTACCGTAGCCCAGCACATAAATGACTTTATCTCCCCTGCCAGTATGCAGAATCAGATGTGGAATCTTATCGTCTTTGGTTCCACTGCCGTTATATTCCACCAGAATGCCAAAATTATCCAGTATACCAAGGTCTTTGTTGATGATGTTCTTCTCAGCAGTTCCGGTGTCATCCGCAGCAATGATGTGAAGCTTCTTGGGACTTTCCGCTACTTTAAGCATAAACTTGAAGATTCCTACCGTTGTTTTACCTGCCGCCGTGGTTCCTTCCAGAAATTCCACCGGAGCATCACATTTCAGGAATGCTTTGTATTTCTCTGACAACAGGAGCTTACTTGCGCTCATTACCCATCACCACGCATCTGTCTGATCAGGTCATCCAGTTTACTCTGTTCGGACTTGAGTTCTCCGGAGATCTGGACATCCTGTTTATCTCTCCATTTATCTGGTTTTCGGTTCTTCAACCAGAATATCTGGGCTGTGGTATCCGGCTCTACTTCTTTTACTTTTCGTTCCACAAGCATTTCTTTTGTTTTGGGAAACTTCTCTCTTACAAGCATCAGCTCATCATCTGTTGCCTCCGGATGCTCCAGTTTGTAGCGATTCATATATTCAAATAGCTTTTGACTATATTCTTCCTGCTCCATCGGAACGCTTACATATTTGTCTTCTGTATACCGATATCCCAGTGCCCTTTTCAAGAGCGCATTTTCTACTTGCAGGTCCACAACTTCCTTTCCCCTTTTTAGGGTGTCCGAAATGTCCGGATACAATTTTTTCCATTCATTTAATGTAGACCTGGAGATTCCCATATTACCAGCGATCTGCTCTTCTGTTAGTCCATCCCTTGTCCATCCTTCCAGCTTTAGTAAGCCTTCCGGTGTCAGCCAATATTTATATTTGCCCTTTGCCATCTGCTCACCATCTCTCTAAAGTTGCACCGGTGCAACTCCACGAAAAAAGGCAACGCAGCTATCTGCATTGCCCTGTCACTAATTTATCACGATACTATATTATCACATTTGACATGCGAAATCATGCCATCTTTTACTTTAACTCCCCAATATACCTTCCAATCTGTTCTATAGTCTTAAAAACTATCCTCTTCATTTGTCTCTCACTGTACGAGGCACCACCGATTTTTAGGTAGGGAATCGGTGCTCTGAGACCTTTACTCCAGTACCTGATCCGGATTACCTTCTGTTCTTCTGGTCGAAGAGAATTATATACAAATTCCACTGCCTCAATCTCTTTCTTGATCCGTTCATGGTATACGGATGTCATCTTCAGGGCTTTTGCCTCTGTGACAGACTGTGCCTTGTCTCTTTCCTTGGCAGGATCCGACGGACGACTGCTGCCTCCCGCCGGTGATGCCATAATGTCCGATATGTACTCCTCATATTCTTTCTTTCGTTGGGGATACCTTAATAATATAGTTTCGATAATCCTCCAGCTTGCTCTGTTAATTCTTTGCATCGATGCTTTCTCCTTTCTGTTGCACCGGTGCAACTTCCGGTGCTGTTACTATGCTACTCTGTTATACTTGTGCTGCATCTCTTCGATGTCATCTATCAGGTAATACTGGACCGTCATGTCAGGCTTTGCATGACCCAGCAATTTACTCACCAGCAATACATCACCCGTCTTGCGGTATAATACGCTTGCAAATGTCTTGCGGTACACATGCACGGTTGCTGTTATCCTGGTTACTCCTCCCCGGACAGCCATTTCTTTAGCCAGCTTTTCGATGCCATACTCTTTCATTCTGTTATGCGGTGCCCGATCTGCCAAAAACAGCGGATCTGTCCCAGGCCTGTCCCCGATATAATTTCTTAATGCCATCACCGCTACTGGCGTAAGCATTCCGGTGCGGTAGGTATCCGTTTTTTCTGCGTAAATTGATACCTGCTTATTTGTCAGATCAATATCTGACACATTGAGGTAAGAGATTTCACCTACACGCATGCCGGTACAAATCATCAATTCAAACAATGCCTTTTCCTTTGGCGTTTGCAGCGCATAGCGGATAGTTTCAACTTCCTCATCTGTCAATCGTACCTTCTTTTTCTTGATCCGCTTGACCTTGTCTACTCCATCAACAATATTATTTTGGATATGTCGCTTCTTAAATGCCCAGCTGAAGAACGTGCAGAGATACCGGTATATTGTGGATTTATAATTGTGGCTGATGTGATCACGATAGGACCTTATAGCAAGATAATCTGTGATATCCTGCGCTGTCACATATTTATAATTTTTATTCACAAAGTCAAAGAATTTCTTTATGATTCCAATATAACTCCTGATAGTTCCGGCATGGAGTCCTGCTGCCACGCTGTCTACACAATACCTTTGCATTAACCACTCATTGTCATGCTCCATAGTCATAGGCAGCTGTTTGATCTCTGCCAGCTCAAAATCCTGCAACTTTACATAAAGCGTAATCTTCATCCGGTCGATCTGTTCCCTGGTCATGCTGTCACGTAATTCATAAGCTACGTCGTTGATTAAATCATTTTTAGTCATATGCGCACCTCATTTTCTCGTTGCCTAAGAAACATCCGTGTGATATGATGATCTTAAGCAGTTGAGCGGTACAGTCTACTTTGGTCGGTGGTTGTACCGCTATTATTATGTGATTGTTTGCAGTCCTTCTGCAGCTGGAATTTCAAACGGTGTATTATGTACTTATTACACTTTTACAAAATTTTCTTTTCTATCACTCCTTTCATCTTCCTAGAAAATCCCGGGAATGCCGCACAGATATGTACGACACTCCCAGATCTACCGTAGTACATACTGTACTACATTCCGAAATACTTCCGAAACCAGAAACAGTCATTCCAGTTATGTAGCCTCTCGCAAACAGGATCATTAGTATCAGCGTAATTTTTCACTGTTACTCCCTCAGCACATTCAGATTCATAGTAATCCGCTTCGCGCTCGTAGCTGTCCAGGTCTACATTACTCTCGTCGTAATTCGGATCCAGATCGTAATCATCATAATTGTTGTGTCTTCTCATTTGCATTTCCTCCCATAGGTTTTCATATTTTTGCAAGACGTATTTGTCTTACATATGGATATGTCAAAAAAAACCGTAAAGAAAAGCATTTTTTGAGAAATATTTTTATTTTTTCAATTTTTTCGTATTTTTCTTACATAAATATTGTTTAAGCTATATTTCAAAATCCATGCATAAATACTTGCCATTGTCCATCTTCCAATAATACTGTCCTATGTACCAGTCCTCGCCCAAAATTGACTGCTTACAATATTCCCCCTCTTCAATCTGTTCTTCTCCTTTCGGTTCATCAACCACATAAGCGTTTTTTATATCGCATCCATAAGCATCTACATTCTCCTGGAACCAACCAGCTATCTCTTCATCAAGCTGATTTCTCTGTTCTATTTTTTCTCTTATTTCTCTTGGAATTATCATGTTTCTCCTTTCTACTGTAAATTTCAGTTTACCGTAGTAATTCCTTCGGGAATTCCTGTACCAATGGATTCCGCCATATGTCCGCAAGACTGGATTTCATGAACACCGGAATACTTTCATCGTAGCAATCAAATGTAATAGATCTTATCCAATCTCTTTCAGGAATCACCTTGTCTTTTCTGTGTCCTGTCTCTGCTCCAACGATTACCCAATCTACAAGGTGAGCATCCATGTAATAATCCCAGTATTTAGACACAGTAACGTCTTCAAGTATCGGTTCAACGCTTAAAAAATTCTTTGTTTGGCAACTTAACTTTGAAAATGCTTTTGCTGCAAGTTCAAGCTGATCTTCGTTTGTTGCACTTGCACCATACCACATATTGTCAGCTACAATCAGCTTTCCATTATTCTGTAAATCAACGAATCTTTCCGGGTTCTTTGTCAGGAAAAGATAATTATGTTGCGGTGCTTTTGTACAGGCAGAAAAAACTTCCTCAATCCAAGAATCAGGAACCCAATGACCAAAAAGATCTGCCATAGAGCATACAAAAATATTCCTTCCGCTCTTTTTCTCGTATTCATTAAGCCTGTATCTATGCAGTGTAGGTTTAAATCCATATGGATACGCTTCAGCCTTCTCTGATTCATCGAAATAAATACGATCATTCAGTTCTATCAGCGCATCATCCGTCCATTTCTCTCCACCACCAGAAAATCTATTTGCAATGCTTCTTGCGTAGCAATATTTACAGCTGTGAAGACATCCGGTAACCGGATTCCATGAACTATCACACCAATCTATTTTTGTTTTTTCCATATTCCGCTCCTTTGCTAAATCCTAATCTGCAGATTCCCATTTGCAAACTTAAAGCACTCTGTCAGATGATCCAACGATTCCTTATGTGCTTTTACCGTTGGGTGATTATATGCCTCCTGCACCGTAATCCCATGATTTCGTGCAAACTGCATCGCATATTTTCCGTGTTCACTCAAATACGGATTTTTATCTATATCTTCATCATATCTACTCATGCTCTGCCTCCGTTAAATCCTAAGTTACATCAATTTTCCCACTCATCAGATCTGGAATCAGTGCATCCCTCAATTCAGCCAAATATCTGTTTTCTTGCTGGTTCAAGTAATATATGTGCTGTTTCCATGTCTGCATAATCATCACCAAGATGCTTGACAGAATATCTTTGCTGTTATTCTCAAATCGGATTTCGTTTTTATTCTTTGATGTTGAAAAATAATTATCTTTTTCAATCTGTGGTGCTCCTAGTTTTACAAGCAGTTCATTCAGTCCAGTATCTTGCTGATCATTTTTATACATTTCGATATCGAATCCCACTCCTTTCGCTAGACTTTCGTTGATTGTTAGTTTACATGCGTTTTTTTCTCTCACCACCCTGTTCAGGTCTTCTACAATATCTTCATAACTTCTATGCTTTACTTCCTCTTCCTGTATATCAAGATAGTGACTCGCCAAAAGAGAATATTTATCCTCTTTTATTTTTTCAATGCTTACTGGTTTGCAAAAATCTGGAATACTTTTTCTTTTCCCGATTGCATCCATCACATCTTCCATTATTTTTTCCGGAATAATCTTTATTTTTTTCTGATAGATCCTGTTAGTATGAGAGTTTCCACCATATTGCCCTTTTTGATCTCTGATTTCCTCTACATATCTATTCCTAATGTCTATCATTTCCGTGGTTGCATGTCCTTTGTTTTTGTCCAGAACAACAATACAGGTTCCCACCCCAGTGGACTCAAACATGTTGTCCGGGCAGACAATCACCGCTTCTACCAGATTTTCCTCTACTAACCATTCTCTTATTGCCTTTTCCTCCTTTTGATTGCTGCTCATTATAGAAGCCGGCAGAAGGAAAACACACCTGTCATGTTTTTCCAGCCCTGTTAGTACAAATGCATAATTCGCATTATTTGCTGGTGGCACTACATAACATTTAGCAAATCGTGGTTGTATCTGTGCGAATGGCGGTATTTCCCATTTCATGTTATACGGTGGATTTGATATTAAGGTTTTCTTCATTTTCATATTTCCGTAAATCTCCCGAATTTTTCTCCTCTTGCGATTTTGTATGTGTGAAATACTTCCTGTTTCAATACATCTGAATGATATACTTTACATTCAATATTTCTAACTGCCATATTGAACAGTAGAAATGGCATTACCTTGCTGTCATATTCATATAATTCAAATTTTTGGTTCTTGTCCATATTCCATTTTTGAATTGTCAATGCCCCTGATCCAGCGCACATATCTGTAACTATATCTGATTTTCCTGCAAGTTTTCCCATAAACACAGCTAAGCTCTTAGGTGTATAATCCTGCATTTTTTCCGTTCTATCTGCATGGTAATACTGAAAAATCATTTGTAACCAGTCGATGCTCAAATCTTTTACATTCTCACAAAATTTTTCATACACTGTCTCATCATTATTTTGAACTGCAGCCAGCAATTTCTCTGGCAGATCTTCGGTTGTCTTCGCATCAAATAATCTCAGTACTTTATTTGTAAGTTCCTGTAATTCCATCCCTGCTGCCTCCTTTACCATCCGATGATACAGTAACCCTGCATCAGTCCATATTCCGGTACATCCCGGAGCACATACCGGATCCGGCGCACCTCTGTCCTGCCAGTATATTCTCCATTCTCCCATTCCATTAGTATCAGGACATCTCCCGGCTGTATATTGTCTTCATCCTTACGAAGCTCAAAGTTTTTTCTCTCATCCCTCACTGCCTGGAAGTATTTCGGCAGGATTTTCTTCTCCACTGTCTTCATTCTTCTTTTTCCTCTTCTTTCGGTAGTTTTCCGGATCATAATCTGGGTTAAAAGAGCTGCGTGTCATGGATATGCTCTCTTTCCGCTGATCCTTGGCATATGATCTACGCATGGTCTCTATTTCCGGATCCTGGTTCTCCAATCCCATTGTCAGAAGATCTCCGTAAGAAAAGCCCCGGCGGAATCCGGTCTTTTTATCCCTGGTCAGCACGTTCCGTGGGTAAACTCCTATGACTTCGTATTCGCAGTATTTGCTCGTGCGGCCGATACGGTCCTCGTCATTTATTTTGATCTTTATGATATCTCCTATATGTACATGCTGGACCGTAGGTGCCGGATCCAGAAGAAGGGTTCCATCCCAGTCTTTATACTCCTGCATATTTCTCCTTTCCGGACGACTGCTGCCTCTTGGATTTTCAGCTGTCGTCCCGTGACTATGTTTATGGTTGTTCGTGAGTACACTCCAAAAGGCTTATTTAATTAACTCAAATACCAATATTACATTTCAGCTTCCGCTCACCCCGTCATGATGCTGCCTGCCGTCTGCGTAAGCGGATCCACGGGCGGCTCCATGACCACCCCGACTTCCGCGAGTAATGCACGGGACCATTCCCGGACGGTGGTCTTGTCCTCTTGGTATTGCAGCAACAGCTCATTCATGTATTCTTCCACTCTGGTGAGCCGATCTTTACCAAATCCGTACTCATCCATCAAGGCTGTGAATAAGAACAGCATATACCTCGTTGCCTGCTCATTGATGGTATTCTGCGGTGCAATCTGCTTGCTATCTAGCCAGTACTGATAGGATCCCTTCCGGGCGGTGATATCATCGACCGTATATGCCTTATACTCTATGGTCCAGTCGGCTTTGTCATACAATCGCTTGCTGATCTCCTTAAGGTCTATCTTGCCGTCCGCCCAGTCCGCTTCCATCTCATTTACCTTGTTTGCAATTCTGGAGATTCTCTGCCCCTTGAATCCTTCCTTTCGCATGATCACATACGACAGCATGATTCCCATTGCTGTCCACGGTGTCCGGTCAGCCATACGGCTTTCCCTGGCGATCCGCTTGCACTGCTCTTTAATCTCTGCCGGTGTCAAATGTCTCTTCTTTCCCATACTATGTATACCTCCTATGCAAACCGGAGCTGTCCGGTCTGTTCTGCCTTAATCATCATGTTCGGTGTACGCTCTGCCACGCACAGTTCCGGTAAATTTGCTCTGACCAATGCCGCTGGTATAGGCGGACAAACAGCGTTACCGCATCTGCGCACCTGTTCGCTTCTTGGATAGGTCTTGCCGGTGTAATCATGATCTATGATGTAATCTTCCGGAAATCCCTGGCATCCGTACAGTTCTTTGGGTTCCAGCATCCTCAATCCGATGTCAACGATCTGATAATCTACACCCTCAATAGTCACAAGTCCAAATCTATCTCTGGATGTCACTGTATCAAGAGGTTCCTCAATGTCCTGTCCGGTTCCCTGCCCATAATATTTAATCAAAAATGCTCTGACTTCACCGAAGTGACCATCCCCAGCGGTGATTGTTGGTATAGGATCTCGTAAATCCCGCCCATCACAATGATTATTCATCTGAATAAGATTTGCTGTAACTACACTGTTATGATCCCACGCTGTTACCGTTGGCAACGGCTTTTCCACACTGTCTCCTGCACCTTTGTAACCACCGTCATAATATTTGTGCAAGAATGATGTAACCAGACCGTACCGGTTGGATCCGTCTACCGTCATAATTGGTTCTTTAATTGTCTGCCCCCGGACTTCTCCCTGCGCTGTCTCAGAATGGTACTGGATCAATGTGGGACTGATTAAGCAATGCTCATTTTTGCTCACAATCGTAGTCAGAGGATCCCTTACATCCTTACTTCTGTCCGCCGTGAATCCGGTCTGACCGATCTGTACCATATACGGTTCTACGATTCCATACCCGTGCTTTCCGGTAATGGTCGGCATCGGCTCCCGGATGTCGTTCGGCCTACGCTCACCGCCATGATTGCACTGGATAATAAAAGGTTCCGGATTTTCCAGTACGAATTTTTTCAATCCTCTGGCAATACGCTCCATAGTCTTGGGAGCCAGCGGACGTACCGCCCGGATCCCGTACTTTTCCTTGATTTCTTCTGATGTGTCAAAAATGCTCGGACAAGGAAGAGAAAAATCAAGTTGTGTATATGCTCCAACATACGGTTTGAGAAGTCCTGCTTTTACCTCTTCGCTGTCCGCAGGTGCGTGTGTCGGTTCCGGCCACACAATCGGCTTTCCGTCACATCTGGCAATGAGGAAAAATCTTTTTCTCATGGTCGGTGCTCCGTAATCAGCAGCTACCAACTCACGGAACTGTACATCATATCCCAAATCTGTAAGCTGTTGTACAAACTTCTCAAAAGTCTTGCCCTGTTTTGCCTTAATAGGATGATGTCCTCTGTTGAGTGGTCCCCAGGTTTTAAATTCTTCCACGTTCTCCAACATGATTACCCTCGGTCGTACAAGTCCAGCCCAACGACAAGCCACCCATGCAAGACCACGGATAAACTTGTCTTTCGGCTTACCGCCTTTGGCTTTGGAAAAGTGTTTGCAGTCCGGAGAGAACCAGGCAAGTCCTACCGGATGCCCGTTACATGCCTTAACCGGATCGACCTGCCAAACATCCTCACAGTAATGTTTCGTATTGGGATGATTAGCCTTGTGCATCCAAATAGCTTTTGGATCATGGTTGATTGCAATATCCACGCTATAGCCGGTTGCAAGTTCTATCCCGGTGGAAGCCCCACCGCCCCCGGCAAAGTTATCTACTATCAATTCTCCGTTTATCATTCTATCTTCCAGGAACCCGATATATCGTTACCCCAGCTGGAGGTTCGGCTCCTTTCTTGATTAAAAATTGAATTTCCATGCAGAAATATCTTTTGTAGCTACAAATCTGACATAATAATGGTATAAAATTTCAAAAACACTTATATCAAAGGAGACATGCCTATGTTTAAAATACTTAAAACACAATTTTTAACCATTTCTTTGGTTATTCTTTTCATTACACTTAAAATAGTTTCAACAATTCTTCCTGATGAATTTGCATTCTGTTTTTGTTCCGCAGTATTTATGCAATACACTGAGCTATGGTTCCGAATCTACGAATTATCCGAACAGTTCCATCTAGTATGGCCTTGGCAGCGTTAAGCTGCCATGCGCTTATTCTCTAAGAAAATCATCTATGCTCATTTGCCCTTCAACATTGGCAGCAGCTTCTTTGTCCTGGTTCATCCGCATCCGCTTATACTCGTTATACTTTTTCCGGTATTCATAGCTTTTCCCAAATATATTCCACGCTGCTTTTACAACATTTGGCTCATATGGTCGTATTAGTTCCAGATCATCTATAGCCTTGTATGATATGGGACATCCGCAGCATCCAGTACGAGTAAGTCCGTACACTTCATAAGCATCAGAGTACCGTATTCCGTAATAATCTTTATACCAAGCCTTGTCCCTATCAGACACATAATAAAGTGGTCTCAATCGATACTGTCCGGAACTCATCTCCGTAAAACACAGCGCTGTGTTATCTTTCCTTGGAACAGATCTCATTCCACCCTCATCCCTACGCTCTCCTGTGATTATCATTTCATAATCTTTCTGAACATTATGTGCTACATTTTTCTTACAATATATACAGCAGTCCGCACTTATCGAAAAATCTGGTGGATATTCCGTTATGAAGTCCTTCATGTACTTGGATGAGTTAATTACGAGCTGTATATTGGGGCGCGGCTCTCCTTCAGAATTGCAGCAGCACAAGAAATTTATAACGCTTTCACAATTCGGATACCTTTCTTTCAGTTCCTTCCTTTTTACGCTCTTGTCTTCAGCCTGTTCATATTCATCTGCTATCGATAGCGGAATACCTTTTTTCTGCCATTCCGACAATCCTGATGACATAATTTTCGATACAAACGGTACTCCATACGTTCTTACCGCTTGGACGATTCCAACTTTAGGACGGCACTCTTCTATTTCTACACCATATTTTCCAGCCGTAAATTGTACGTGATCTTTCGTTGCCTTCATTTCCAAACCGGTATTAAAGAATACATACTTGACAGGCGGCAATTCGAAAATTCTTCTGGTTCTCTCTATTACATCAATCATGATGTCACTATCAGATCCTCCGGAATATGAGCATATCGCATTGGGATGCTCACGCAATCTTTTTGCAATTATGCTCTCGATTGCCTGAAATTTTTTCGGTGGTTCAAAATCTGCATAATCAGGTCTATCGGTATAAACCCTGCTTCTAAATTCTTCTTTCATTTTGCTTTGGAGTAAAAGCTCTTTATCACTTGCCAACAAACCTCTTACCCCTCTTTCTCCTTTCCGGACGACTGCTGCCTCTTGGAGGATATTTCAGCGGCCGCCCCATTGTATGTTTATGGTTAATTGTGAGTACACTCCAATAGGCTTATTTAATCTGCTCCAATGCCTTCTTGATGGCGGTATAGTAATTGTTCATACCGCTAATTAATATATCCGACTGGGTCTTTCCCATCTTTTCGGAGCAATAGTCTAATTTCTTTTTTTCCTCCGGCGTCATGCGGATTGTGATGCGCTCCGTTTTACATTTCATTTTTGCTCCTTTTGTACATACATTTTTGTATGTACACTATCTCCATTTGCTGTAAACCAAGGCATCCTCCGACCAATCCGGGTAATGATCCTGCAGGTAGCACTTAAACATCTGCAACATCTCTTCCCTATATCCCTTATTGCCATTGTCCAGCATCATATGATGGCTGATACATCCTAGTGCTCCATTCTGCGGTATTCCCAGTCCACCATGCGACCGCGGAATATAATGCATAATGCTCAACGTACCCTGACCCGTCCATTCCACCTCTTCCATCCGGTACTCCATCTGGCAAAAGATACATTGGTTCTGGTCACGCTCCTTGATGCTTTGACGGGAGGTCGTATTAAACTCCCTCGCTCTCGCCTGTTTTGATTTCTTTGTCATTCCTGCTGCCGCCCTCACTGAGTTCTTCCCGGTTACACCGGTGCAACTTCCGATTTTTCTCGGTAGTTCAACCGTACACACATTGTGTACGGTTCGCTTTTCTCGGTAGTTCAACTAGGGTACTTTTTGTACCCCGTTTCCCGCTTTTCTGTCAAATTGTTATATTTTTCATGTTTTGTTGACATCAACAAAATCGTCTCTAACATGAGTGCTCTACTCATGCTGTCAATTTTTCGGTACTTCTGTGAAAATGTCTTTTAATGCCCTCTTCAATGGCATGTTAAAGCGCATCCATTCGGCATATTCGTGTTTCTCGCCTTCCGCCAGCAGGATATGTCCGCCATCCTCTACGTCCTGCAGGAGCATTTCCCACAGGACAGCGTTTTTCACCGGATTGCCTTTGGCACTCTTCCATCCGTTTCTCTGCCACTTCTCCGGCCAGTGCTGTGTGATGGCTGACGCCACGTAGCTGCACTCTGTATGGATCACTACGGTGCAGGCATAATGGAGACGCTGCAGGGCATCACGGATGGCACGCAGGACTGACTCGCTCTCCGTGGTATTGTCATACTCTACGATCTGCGGAGCTGCTTCATAGTCACTGCCGTTCTTGCGCTTTGTCCTCATGATGTACATTGCCCGGCCGGAGCCCTTTGCGGATCCCCGGAGAGTCGTGCCTATAAAGATATCCACTACTTTCAATTCATTTTCCAAAATCAACACCTCCTTCTCCCCGGCGGTCTCTTCCGCTCGGTGCACTTCAGTCTGATCAATGTGTAACTCCGGTATAAAAACCCGGTAACCGGATTGATGCCCTCATGGATCCTGGCTATGTAGTATCCCTTGGGCGGCTTGACCTCCGGCTTCCACCGGACCAGCTTGTCCTCTTTGGGCTCCGGCAGGGGCATATTACGGCTGGTATTGTATGATGACTCCGCTATCCTCGGCTTGCCCGGTGTGCCGTCTGCCCTGGTCTCCGCTGTGTGCTCATCCTTGGTCAGGTAATTCGCCAGCTGTTCCATGTCATCTCCGGTAAACTTGCTGTGACGGATCTCTGCCACGTAGGTGCCACCCTTTGTCCATGCCTTGGTCACGATAGCAGCCGCATCACCATCCGGTGTCTGCTTGATCACAAGGTGGATATGCCAGGCTCCCTTGGTTCCACGCTCAATGTTGCGGATCCAGTAGAGCGGTGCTCCTCTTACCCGGTAGATCTTCCGGATCTTACTCATTGCCTTCTGAAAGTCCTTCAGCGCTTCCGCCATATCAGGAGGTCTATTCTCCATCGCATAGGTCCATGTGATAAACAGGTCTCCCTGGTCAAAGTACTGGATCAGCCTCCACCGACACAGCCTTGCCTTATTCCTCCGGTTGATCAACCGCACCTGTTCCTTCGTCGGCTTCTCCTTCTTCTGTCTGGTCTTACCCTTCCCCCCATAATTCCCATCATGGTACTCTTCTACATCCAGCACATCCCCATGCCTTAGCCTTATTTTCTTTCTCTTAACCATGTCTCTGTATCCTAACTTTAATATCTTTATCAAGTGCGCAGGGGCTTTGAAAAGCCCCATTTTTCTTGACTTTTTTGGCTTACAGAGTTACAATAATCTTGTCTATATAAGTAGCTCTGTGAGCTCGCCGGCATCGCCAAATGCCGGCTTTTTTATTGCGCGAAATATGCCGGGTTCTGATCGGTCGGCATGTAATAACCGTCTGCCGCCGGTCTGGCACCGTAGTAGCCTGCCTCGCCCGGGATCCGGTAGACCATGCACTCAAAGCCCAGGTTGTTCTTGATCAGGCATTCCCGCATAACCTTTGCTATGGAGCGGTCATCAAAGGCACCCTGCTCCTTTTCGTCTCTTTCCTCGTTGTAACGTCCGAATAACTGTTCCCGGATCTCCTGCGGTGCTTCCAGAAATACCGTGACCGCACTTGCCTTGTCATACAGATACTTCGCTTGAAACCAGTCCTTCCGGATTACCGCCTTCGTAAATTCGTCTCCCATCTTCAACAGCTTGTCCATGTAGTACTGTTCTGTTTTCACCTGCTCTGCCTCCCTTCAGTTCTTCCAACTTTTGCTCCAGTTCCCGGATTCTTTCCTGCTTTTTCCGTAATTTTTCCAGCTGATCCTCGCAAAAAAGGCAAAAAATAAAAAGCATAGCCGCCAGGCCCATGACTATGGCGATCTGCTCTCTTACTTCTGTTGTCCCAAAAACATCCCTCAAAACCCACGCTCCGAGGAGTGATATCGCAATATTTTTATACATCCGTAGCCCCTCCGTATATCTGATCTCTCAGTCTATGTATCTGGATTATCCTTTCATTGCAAAGGTCCTCCATTACTTCCAGCGTGCTCAGCAATGAATGCTCCTGCTTGTCATTCGTTGTAATGATCTGTAAACCTTCAAAGTTATAATATTTCGCCTCCGGCACTGACTGCTTCACTTCATCATAGACATACCCTGCCAGTTGCGAATTGCTGGCTTCCCAGTATTTGTGACCGTCTTTGTTTTTCACAACTTCCTTGGCATAATACTTAATCATTTCCATGTTTATCCCTTTCCGATCACGCTCTCTGCGTGGTGCCCGGAATCTACCCGGACACCGAAAGAGGTTCGTGCCGCCATAGCAGGTACGGCACATCTACGGGGGGACGTGGTGCATGACACCACGCACAAAGCGTGATCTATAATATGATGCTTGTCCCCATGCCCTCTACGTGGTGCCCAGCCAGGGGAGGACTGGACACACACGCTAATTGTGTAAAAGGGGAGTGTGGTGTTGGGAATACACCACGTACAGGGCACGGATACTTGTGGTTACGCTGATTCTTCTTTTTTCTTGACTGCATATCCCAGGGTCTTCAGACTCTGTTCATTCAGCCGTAAGGCAATCTCTGCCTTTTTCATGGAATCCATGTCATCCAATGACAATACCTGATCCCCGATGTGGATTAAATTTACAATCCGCATATGTACCTCCTGACTGCTTTTCTACAGCTTATGGTGCTATGGTTGTCTAAGTTGCATTCTCCAACTCAAAGATTGCCCACCGCAGCGCTGCCTTGGTGTTCTCATCAATGTCATTACGCTCTAAGAGAGCATATAATCTATCGATTCTCTCCATTCCTGCTGCCTCCTTCCTTTATTATTGCTAGTCTGAATCTCCAATCTATTTGTTCTCTTGTCCATTCTGCCTTCTCCGTGATATAATTCTCCTATATCATTTTCAGGAGGTATTAACATGCGTAATCCTTTAGAATCCCTCATAAAACGCCTGGGCTCTATGTATTCCATTGAACGGGACAACGGCTCTGTTGACCCAGTGAAGGGCTTGATCAACCAAGAACAATCTACCGGCAAACGATACATAGGTTTTCTTCCCGGTACTGATATCCAAGTTGATGATTGGCTCACAAATCCAAGTGGTGATCGTTTCTATGTTATTGACAAAGAAACTGCAACATTTCAAGGCAAACCACACGAATTACGCTGTTTTATAGAAACAGAAGCTGAACACCAAAAAAAGGCACTTACCACCGGACCTATTTTTAATATTGGCTCTGCAACCGGATCTATCATTGGCACTCAGGTTCATGCTTCCTTAAACTATTCCGATTCCATTAATCAAATGAAGGAGCAGGTGCAATCTTCCAGTTCACCTGATAAAGATGATTTACAGCAGCTTCTTTCATTGTTAGAAATGCTTGTTAATGATCGGATTCCTGCTCAAAAAGGAATGTTCTCAAAATTTTCTGATGTCATGGAAAGAAACTCCTGGATCACAAGTGCAATATCCTCTACATTATTAGGTTGGCTGATGTCTCAAATACATTGACATTTCCCTTTATAGTTACAGAAAGCTCTGTGGAACCGTCTGCGGAGCTTTTTAAACTATAATCCGATACTTCTATCATTTCTTTTCCTACTTGTAAAAAATTCCTGCTCTCTTCTTTGTGGATTACTATTTCCACTCCTGCTGCCTCCTTTACTGATCTGAATGTCACTTTTTGTGGCATCTAAGAGCTAAAAAAAATTGCCTGCACACTTTTGTTATAATACTTTGCAAGTGCAATTTTGATGTAATCTCTTGGAATTCTTTCTCCGCACTCATACATCGATAACGCTGATACACTGATTCCAACAGCTTTTGCGACCTGTTCTTGTGTTTTTGATCCACGAAGGTCTACCAACCTTTTCCCTATTTCTTTTGCGTTCACCCTACAGCCTCCTTTGTCACGTTTTGTGGAACATCTTGAATATATCACTCGTCACTTTTCGTGTCAACACTTTTTGTGGAATTTTAACTATTTATTTTTTCCACGTTATGTGGTATTGTATTTTTACAAAGTTGAAAGGAGACATCTTATGGGTGATTTTCCAAACGTATTTAAAACATTACGAATAAAAAGTGGATTAACTCAGCAACAGATGGCTGAAAAATTGGGATTATCAAGAAGTACTATCGGAATGTATGAAAATGGTGAAAGGGAACCAAGTTTTGAAACATTAGAAGACATTGCTGATTTATTCAATGTCGATATGAATTACCTTATTGGTAAAAAAGAATCTACAGAAATCATTCCAGATAGCTATTATCTCAATCCTGCTGCCCGTGACATGGCTCAGTTCCTCTTCGAGAATCCGGAATACAAAGTCCTCTTTGACGCTTCCCGGAAGGTGAAGCCGGAGGACATCCAGTTCGTAAAAGAAATGATCGACCGGATGAGCAACCAGAACGGATGACCAAGGCTCATACATATTCAGAGGAGGTGGCTGACATTGGATATCCATTCAGTACTGGCAACGCTGCCATACAGCATCAAAGCCTATGTGGTGGCAAATCCCGATATGAGCTTTACCATCGTCCTGAACGATGCTCTGTCCTTCGAGCAGAACCAGAAATCTTATCTGCATGAGTATGCACATATCATCAATGGGGACTACGACAGAAAATGCTCCGTGGATATGATCGAGATCGGAGCACACAAATAATGTTATCTACTTCGAACCGACACTATCGGTTCTGGAGTTGATCTAATCCACACATAAAGGGGGATTTTATATGGCTGATTTTTTAATTACACTATTTTTAGGGCCTTTGGGAGTTCACAAATTTATTAAAGGCGAACATGTCTTAGGATTCGTTTATTTATTTACATTTGGTCTTTTCGGTATTGGATGGATTATTGATGCTATTTCTGCTTATAATGCCATGGTCGGAGATGTGACACCTGCAGCACAAATCGCCACTGAGACTCCAGATGTCACATTATCGCTCAATACTTCCTCTTCCAAGCAATTTGTATCTAAGCCTACCATTAAAAATGTATCTCTGACGGGATACCACACAATCCACGCTATTACCGATACAAAGCCCAATACACTTTATGCTCTACAGAAATTATGCTTTCCAGGAACCAAAAAGGGATCTGTGTCTGGCAATCAAATTCTGGCAGGCTGTGATTCTATTCTTTCACAGTGTAAGCGCATCATCGATGACTGCAAAGAATTAATTAATAATACTGATAATCCAAAAACTTTTTTTGATCGATATAGTTTATTGATATGCACTTATGAGCAAATGGCTGAATATGAGACTTACATCGAAATTTATGGTTATCAGCCTCTTGAATCCCTAGAATACTACTATAATTCTATGGATGCCTATCAGAAGAAATTAATAGATCGGCGCTATAATAAGGCAATAATCAAAGCGGATTCCTTAAAAACCGAAAACGGCAAGAAAAACCAATATATCAAAGCATATAGTGAACTACAATTTTATGAGAATGAAATGTCTCCTCTTGTACAGGAGTATCTTAAAAAGAAATTTAGTAAAAAGATTCCTGTAGTTTCTATTGAAAGTAACTCATAGTTGCACCGGTGCAATTTACTATAATATTGATATACACATAGTTTTACACATGGTTATCCACAGATTTATACACATTTTGTGTAATATGTATTGACAAATCAATCCTGAGCATATAATATAAATGTGTAGCGAAGGTTACACGTTAATAATGCTTCAGGTTGTACGTCTCTCAATATATGAGAATGACCGAACCCTGGAGCTTTTTATTTTATACGGAGGATAATATATGAAAACTGCTATACTTGTAGATGGTGGATTCTACCGCAGGCGGGCTCAAATTGTTCTAGGCGATATTCCTGCCAAGGATCGAGCTATTGAATTGGCAAACTATTGCAAACGCCACCTGAACTCTCATGGAGAACATAATAACGATCTGTATCGTATATTTTACTATGACTGTCCTCCTGCTTCGAAAAGACTTTTCCACCCCTTTCTTCAGAAACAGGTGGATCTGTCCAAAACTGACCTGTATATCTGGATGAATGAATTCCTCACTGAGCTGAAGAAAAAGAGAAAGTTTGCCATCCGCTTAGGAAAACTCGCCGAAGAACAGGCTCATTACACTATCCGTTCTGATGTTGTCAAAAAGCTCTGCCGCGGATCCATTTCTTTTTCAGATCTGCAAGAGTCTGATTTTTGCATTGAGATAGACCAAAAAGGTGTTGATATGAAAATCGGTTTGGATATTGCATCTATGGCATATAAGCATCAAGTTGATCAGATCATCCTGATTTCCGGAGATAGTGACTTTGTATCTGCTGCAAAACTTGCCCGTCGGGAAGGTATTGATTTTATACTCGATCCGCTGGGTGCACCTATTAAGCCAGATCTGTTTGAACATATAGATGGACTGCGTACCTGCGATAAACGGTTCACGCCAACCAATAAGTAAAAAAATCAGCCCCAGTGTTGGCGCACCGGAGCTGATCCGATCTTACCGGGTAAACCGAATAAAATCACCTTGAACAAGTGCATTTTATCATTTTCCCGGACGGATTGCAATGCAAACATATGTCCGGGCATTTTTATGCCCATTTTTCCGTACATTTACTTAGGAGGAATGTGCAATGGCAAAGAAAGTGATGCGTAAATCTGCCGAGTCCACGGACCGGATCCGTACCGGGGCTGCCTATATCCGTGTCAGTACCGATGATCAGCTGGAATATTCCCCGGAGTCCCAGCTGGAGGAAATCAAAAAGTACTGTCTGCAGCATAATATCCTGCTACCGTCCGAATTTATCTTCGTGGAAGAGGAGGGACGCTCCGGCCGCAAATCCAGTAATCGTTATGCCTTCCAGAATATGATTGCAATGGCGAAGACCAAGCCGAAGCCCTTCGATGTCATTGTACTGTGGAAATTCAGCCGTTTCGCAAGAAATCAGGATGAGAGCACCTTCTATAAGTCCATGCTCCGGAAGAAACTGGGAATTGATGTGGTGTCTGTCAGCGAACCCCTGATTGACGGTATGTACGGTCGACTCATCGAAATGATCATAGAGTGGCAGGATGAATTCTATTCCGTGAATCTATCCGGGGAAGTGCGTCGTTCTATGCTCTCCCGGGCCCGGAAGGGACTCTATAACGGTAAGATGCCTCTGGGCTACACCAAACCCCCGAATGAGAATCCTGTTATAGAGGAGCAGGAGGCGGCCATAGTCCGGAAAATTTTCGACATGTACGCTTCAGGATCTGACATCAACTATATCACCAGAGGGCTGAATGATCACGGTTATAAGACCAAGACCGGGAAGAAGTTTGACCAGGAAGGTGTCATATATATTCTGGAGAATCCTTTCTATATTGGCAAGGTACGCTACAACATGAGAGAATCCAGTGCCACCAGTACCCTCCGTGATCCGGACGAATGGATTATAGCAGACAGCTTTCACGAACCTATTATTGATATGGAGACCTGGAATATCGTTCAAGAGCGCCGGGAACGCAGTAAGAAGCTGGCTGGCCGCTATGAGCATCCGGTCTCTCACGCCAAGCACTGGCTGTCCGGTCTGGTCAAATGCCCGGTCTGCGGTAAGTCATTGTCACACAAGGAAGGCTATCCCCGCAAGTCCACGAACGGGACCACGTACCTATCTGGGGAAGGCTTCCAGTGTCTGGGATACATGAAGGGGCTCCATAGTGGCTCACAGTTCATCTCAGCGAAGAAACTGACCGACTCTGTGATTACGTCCCTTAGAGACGTATTGGAGAGCACCACAGACGTATCCTTTGAACTTGTCCGGACCTATGAACCAACCATAGAACTGGATTGCCAGCGTTACCAGCGCGAGCTGGCTTCTCTGGATCGGAAACTGGAGCGTATCCGGGAAGCTTACATGAATGAAATTGATACTCTGGAAGATTACAAGCGAAATAAAGAAATGATTGAAAAGCGCCGTGCCGATCTGGAAGCTTTGTTGGCTGACATGACGACTGCTGCCTCCGGCCCTGAGAATTACAAAGAGCAGTTCTTGAACCGGGTACAGTCTGTTCTGGATATCATAGAAAGTGATGCTCCAAATGACTTGAAAGCGGAGGCTCTCCGGGGCATTGTGCGTAAGATTGTGTTCTACAAGGATACAAATACCCTTGAATTCCACTATTACCTCATGGTAGAATGAATCCTATAACCCGCATAAACACTGGGGTTATAGAATAGTAGCTGTATTTCCGGTCATCCCCCACCATGCCCCGCATCCAATACAATCAATGACATAAAAAAACTCCCGCATATCCTTTTGTTTCATGATATGCGGGAGTTTCCCCATTTAGATATTTTTTGCTTACTTTAAAATTGCTGCCGTCACTTCCTGCGGAATCACAAATTCCGGTGCTCCCATAGAACCGGGAGCCACTTCGTATTCGTCAAAGGCAATGACCAGTTCGTCTTTTTCATTAAAATAGAAGTTCGTCTGCTCCGTGATCCCCTGAAAATTGAATTCCGGCATATCGTCATTATCCAGGAAATAGATCACGCCTTCGTTCGCCGCCATCTGCTCCTGCATCTGGGTCTTAATGTTCTCGCTGATCGCGGAAATATAGTCGCTCCCTTCCACAAACAGATCTTCCAGTGTCACCACATTTCCCGTCTGTTTATCAATCGTATAAAACTGATTATTCTCGTAGCCGCTGGCTTCCGTCTCCAACACGCTTAATTTTACGGTGTAATACCTCTCATTGTCCGTAACGACCTCCTGGGACACATGCAGACCATGGTATCCTTCCTCGGATAAGGTATCCTCGAACTGACGGATCAGTTCCTCTACCGTAGCCTCCATATCCTGGTTGACCGCTTCCACACCGTCTTCCGACAGATTTGCTACCGCAGCCTCCTGTCCGACACCTTCCACACTTCCGGCTGCTGTGCCCTTAGGAGTGGCTGCCACTTCTCCAACGGAAGCACCTTCTCCTGCGTCTTCTCCATAGTTGATCTGTGCAAGTTCTACTTCAGCATCATGGTTCTCGTCACTGTAATTGTACTGCCGCACTGTTACCAGCCTAAAAAAGCCACCCAGCAACGGAATATTTTCCATGGCATGGGCTATCTGTATATTGGTATTTGGCAGTGCGATCATCACGACTGCTGCAGCCGCCACTGCTGTCCATGCAGAACGCCTTCTGGCGTGCTCTACTCTTTTTTTCTCCATCCGGGCTCTGTCGATACCTGCCTGCAGCCGTTCCCGTCCCGCTTCGGGTATTATCATATTCTCATACTCCTCTTTTAATTGTCTCAACTGTTCCTGTTCTGTCATATCTATTCTCCATCTGCCCGGTCGGTTCGGACCGGTCATGTTATCTCTTCCTATATCTTCCTATATCTCTTTGTCTGTATCTGTCTTATGTCCTGCCTATATATGATGTCGGGGCAAAATCCCACGACTTTGACTACGGATTGCTCAGCCCATGCTGCCCTCGAGGTTCAGCCGCAGTTTTTTCATCATCCGGTACAGCCTGCTCTTTACCGTACTCAGGTTCTCATCCAGGATCTTCGCGATCTCCTCCAGCTGCCTGTCCTCAAAAAATCGTAGGACTACGATGGCACGATCCTTTGGGTCAAGATTTTCTATTGCGCGCTTTAAATCAATATTTTCATAGATATCTTCACTTGCCGCCTGGATCTCCTCCACATCCACGCTCTCCTTCCGGCTGCGCAGGAAGCTGCACGCCTCGTTGATCACGATCCGGTACACCCAGGTCTCCACGTATTGCGGCTCCTTCAGGCTGTCACTTTTTAAAATAGCTTTATAGGCTGCTTCCTGTACAATATCCAGCGCGTCCGCTTCATTATGTACATAACTATAAGCAAGACGGTAATACTTCTCATACCCTTCCGTCAGGGCACGCTCCACCGCCTGTTCTTTTTTTCTGTCCGACATATATCCTTTCCTCACTTTTGAAAACTGCATGCAATTATTTTTCGGTATTTATTGTAACACATATTCTTTTGATATATTCTACGATTTTGACGCTGTATTCCCGCAAAAAGTTTCACCGACAAAAAATATTCCAGACTGAGGTTTTTTTTCTTTTTTCTTTTAGTTTCTTTTTTTCTTTAGTTTTTTTCTTTTTTCTTTTTTTCTTTTAGTTTTCTATCATTTTTGACGCAAATAAGCGGCATACGTCTCTTCATCAAGACATACACCGCTTTTCATGTTTATACTGTTACACCCTTTGCCAGTACGCTCCCACATTCCCACTTTTATTCAATTACTATGTCAGATACTTATTCTTCCTCAGAACCACTCTTTTTTCTTACATAGAATACAGCTCCAAAAACATTCAGTATAATACAGATACCTATAATAATGATTATCGTATTATTCCATGCATATTTTGAAGTGCTGTCATCTGTCTTAGGTGCAGGAATGGTTTCATCAGATTTGTTGTCTGCCTGACCGTTATCACTCATAATCTTGGCATCAACAACAATCGTGTAATCTGATGCATGGGTAAATACAAGTTCCACATTTCCATCCGGATCAATCTGTCCGGCGCTGATAAATTCCAGTTCTCCGGTCTGTTCATTGTAGTAGAACAGGTTCGCATACAGTCCTGCATTCTTTGATTCCATGTTGACGGTCAGTGTGGCTGCAAATCCAAACTCTCCGTCATAAGCAAGAGTCAGATTCAAGGAAGAATGTTCCCCGGTCACGTTATTGATCACATCCACAGGAATGGATTTTCCGGCGTCGGCTCCGACTGTCACATCAAAATCAATATCTCCAGCTGCATCAGTAATATCCTTTCCAAAAATCTTCCAGGAAAGACCATTTCCCATATCCAGAACAAGTGTTGTATCCTTGCCCTTGATACTGTCAATTACATCCTTCGGTACTACAGTCGTTCCGTTCATGGCAACTGTTACCGTATCGCCTGACTTAGCTTCTTCAAGCTGTGGCTTGATAACATCCCAGCCTTCCTTGCCGCTGTCGTCCTTGATGTATGGCTTAATTGAATCTCCTTTTCTCTGCAATTACCGGTGTTGCTTTAGTTACTTTAACAGTTATTGTTCTAGTTACGGTATTGTAGTTGTTTGCGTCATTAGGTGTAAATACTGCCTGATCTGATCCACTTTTTCTGCCATAGGCATCCTCCTTCTTCCTGAAATAAAAAGATCCGACCAGATTAGAACCTAATCTAATCTGAACGGAATACTCATTCAGGCTTGATATTTTCCAAGCAGAAATATTTTTTATCATCACCCTTTTGTTAGCTACAAGAATTTACAACCTTTTACACCAGCTGCATTATAGCTTTTCATTCCTGTTAGCAAATCTACAATAATTTTACTGTTAGCAATTTGCATTTTCTGTTAGCAAAAATGCTCATTTTTTGATTTGCTGTTAGCAGAAAAACAACAAAAAAACGGCAATGATTTTTCTCTCATTACCGCTTAAAATAGAGCGTTCCCTATAGGAATCGAACCTACAATAGAGTCTTAGGAGTTCATCCTGGTACAGAAAACAGCTTGCATTCTACGTCAATCAAAGTCATTCAAAGCCTTGATTTTACTGCTTTTTCTGTCAATTTCAGAAAAGATAAGAAAACCTGTTTTCATCTGAGGAATTACAGTTTGGGTGGAAAAATGGTGGATTTTCCACCATTAGGGTAAAGCCAACCTGTTCCTTCCAATTATAAATGATGACTACCATTACCTGACATTTTACAGTAATGATTATTTGGTTTTCTTATTAGATCTATGTCTATTATACCGTGCTTGCGGTCAACTGTCGATAACAAATTGACCGCAAATGTATTATTTTTTCTTACGTTTACACTTTGTATCACAAAACTTCTACACTTCAAATACTCGGAAGTGTTTCTGAACAGATTCATATTTCCCTGTTTCGTAATTTAGTATTTTCCATACCGGATTTAATTGCTCGTCCGTTAACGGAGTAACCTGATTGTCTTTATCCAGCCATGCAAAAATTATCTGTTCTGATTCTATCCAGGTTAAGTTTTTATCCTTCTTTATCTCATCAATATTCTCCTAAATATTTTTCTAGTCATTGCAATATAAAATTGCTTATACAGTCTCTCCCTTAAGAGTCCTGGTATTCTGGATAATATACAGAGCGACCGATATGACCATCAT
>ERZ780026.45-NODE-45-length-69762-cov-8.33625_pt1 | contig 69762 bp, 109 predicted proteins | sample MGYA00511861_ERZ780026 | MGnify/ENA primary metagenome ERZ780026 (study PRJEB29588, sample SAMEA1972002) | human gut metagenome | biome: human gut; feature: human-associated habitat; material: faeces | place: Denmark | collected 2008/2010 ...
TCGGAAGAGGGACTGTATATAGAAATCTGGGCATTCTTGTAGAAGAAGGCAAGGTTAGAAAAGTAGAAGTTCCGGATGGATCAGACCGCTTTGATTTTACACTTGAAAATCACTACCATGTGGAATGCGTAAAGTGTGGAGAGATATAACCTGTATAAAAATCTTACGCCGGCTGTATTAGCTTACGAAGGTATTGCCTATCAGTATATGGCACCTGTAGTTTTTGAAAATGAGCATAATGTTTGACTTAAATAATCTAAAGCGTGCAAATGACACATATGGACATGCGGTAGGAGACCAGCTTATAACAAATTTTGCAAGATTATTGAGAAATGCCATTCCAGCAAAAGATTTTGTTGGAAGGTATGGCGGTGATGAGTTTATTGCAATTATTACACAGACGACAAAGAAAGAAATCCTTAATATCATGGATGAAGTGCATGATGAGGTTAAACATTTCAATGAAAACATACATAAGGTGGAAGTAAGTTATGCATACGGATATGCTTTTTCAGAAGATTATGCTGATTGTACAATTAAGACTTTGTTTGATAAAGCAGATAAGCATATGTATGAGAATAAAGCAGTAGAAAAAGCAAAATTAGAAGCAACTATTTGATAGACTATTGTATAATGAATTTATATCACCATAAAGAGAGCATGACAAACACACTTGACAATATCTCTCTTGGGAGTGTATCAGGAAGTGGAACAAAGATGCACCCCAGAGAGCATAGCTGCCGGAATGGTGGTCAATCTACAGCTTTTTGACAATGAATTAAAATTTCGGATACAGCCAGATAAGAGACATTACAGTAATGCTAATCCAGCAGCACAATCCTAAAAGCAGTGGTTTTGCACCTGTTTTTATCAGTTTTATCACATTTGTGTTAAGACCAATAGCACTCATTGCTAGGACAATCATGAATTTGCTAAGTCTTTTCATTGGCGTGAACATATCTGCTGGAGCACCCAGAGATGATGCTATTGTTGTTATAATGGATGCGAGAATAAAATACACGATAAACATTGGAAATATTTTCTTAAATTGAAATGTATTGTCAGCTTTATTGGATTTTCGCATACGAATCAGCGACAGTACAAGTGTAATTGGAATAATAGCGAGAGTACGGGTAAGTTTTACTGTAACTGCCTTATCAAGTGTCATTGAGCCCAGATTCCACATAGAGTCCCAGGTTGAGGCAGTTGCTGTAACTGATGATGTATCATTTACAGCAGTTCCGGCAAAAATACCGAATAATTCACCGCTATTTGTAGGAAATCCTATCAAATGTCCTAGCTGTGGAAATATTAATGCGGCAAGCATATTGTAAAAGAATATAACAGAAATTGCCTGTGCAACTTCATCATCATCTGCATCAATAACAGGCGCGGCAGCAGCAATTGCAGAACCGCCACAGATAGACGAGCCGATGCCTATAAGTGTAGATATGTTAGCAGGAACATGCATAATTTTATGAATCAGCCATGCAATAATCAGAGATATTGTTATTGTTGATATAATTATTGGCAGAGATTGTCTGCCGGTTTCAACGATGACGGATAGGTTAAGCCCAAAACCTAAGAATATAACAGCAAGCTGAAGAATTTTTTTTGATACAAATGCAATTCCTGGCTGAAATGCTGTTTTGTCAGGAATTATAAGCGTTACAATCATACCGGCAATGATAGCAAAAACAGCACCTCCTACAACGGGAAATAGTGTTCCTAACAGCTCACTTGGAATTGCAATAGCGAGACATAATAATAGACCTTTTAATACTTCTTCGATTTTCTTCATGATAAAATCCCTTCTTTTGTTTTGGTAATAATGGGTGTAACTGTTAACATCCAGAAGTATAGCAGAATACAATTATAATAAAAAATTATATATATTTATTTAATGATAATAATATGTTATGATATAGGGTAGTTAGTTTATGACAAGCGTAAGAATGGAGATTATTATGCAGGATTTCAGGATGAATACATTTCTCGCAGTATGTCAGTATATGAATTATACACATGCGGCGGATGCACTTCATATCACACAGCCAGCTGTATCGCAGCACATCAGATACCTTGAAAAGGAATATGGGGTTCAATTATTTATACAGGAGGGGAAAAAAATCCGCCTGTCAGAAGCTGGAGAGCTTCTTCTTGATGCGGCACAGACATTCAGGCATAATGAGATTAATCTGAAAAGTAAAATGCTACGGACTAAGACGGGAGTTGAACATTATTCATTTGGGGCAACAAGGACAGTTTCAGAATATATGCTTACAAAGCAGATTGAGCATTTTCTGATAAAACATCCAGATTGCAGATTATCAATGCTGGTTAATAACACATCAGCACTTTTAAAGCTTCTGGATGATTCAGTAATAGATTTTGCTATCGTAGAGGGCGATTTTCCAAGAAATGAATATTCTTATCTGCCTTTTTCAAATGAACGATTTGTAGCAGTTGCAACTCCTGATATTGCAGCAAAATATAAGAACAAGTCAGTCAATGAACTGTTTCATGAGCGTCTTATTATAAGGGAGCAGGGGTCCGGAAGCCGGAATATATTTGAAGGATGGCTGAAAAATATGGGCTATGATATATCACATTTTTCTAATGTGACTGAGATTGGAAACATAGGTGCAATCAATTCTTTAGTTAAAGACGGATTCGGGATAGCATTTGGATATTATGCTGCTGTTGATGAGCATGTAAAGGAAGGAGAACTATCCGTTATAGATATTGAAGGAATGGATATCAGTCATGATATTATGTTTATCTATCGAAAGAAAAGCATATATGAGAAAATGTATGTGAAAATCTATGAAGAAATGAGAGACAATCCTCATATTACAACTGCGTAACTTCATAACATATTAGGCGTGAGTGAAACAACAGTAGAAAACAATATATCATTTTTAAGAGAAATAGTTATATATTTTATACAATTACTGCATTGATTATTTCATACATCGTAAATACTATGAAATTTAATAGTGACTTATAAATTTGCTAATATCTTGTGGCAAACGAGCAATTCTCCTAAAATGAGTATATCAAAATCAACAGGCATATTTAGGAGGTATTTCTTATGTTGAATGAAAATGTAGTCAAACTTCTGAAAGAAGGAATGTGGGATCTTGCAACCTGTGCAAATGGTGAGCCGAATGTGGTTCCGGTAGCATTCAAAGATGTTACGGATGATGGTAAACTTCTGGTAGGTGACGTTTTCCTCGAAACGACACTGAACAACATTCAGGCGAATGACGGAAAGATTGCAATCTCTGTTTATGATGCAAAGAATCTGGAAGGCTATCAGGTAAAAGGCACAGCTGAGTATGTGACAGAGGGCGCTGTGGTTGATACGTTTAAAGCAATGGTTGAAAAGATGTTCAACGGTGCTGCAACCGCAAAGGGTGCATTGATTATCACTCCTGAGAAAGTAATTGTAACAACACCGGGAGCTGAAAACAAGAAAGTCCTGTAAGAGTCCATGTGCGATACGGGTGTGGGAATTTCCGCACCCGTTTTTGTATCATGGCATAACAGGCAACTTGTCTTTTCAACATTTGCACGATAGAATAAAGGAGAATGAAGTTTATGACAGAGGCTGCTTTTGGCTCACTGCTCGGATATATGCTGGTATGCTCTTTTACACCAGGGCCGGGGAATATTCTTGCACTCAATACGACAAGTACATATGGATGGAAACGCAGTCGATTGCTGATTCTGGGGATATGTCTGGGGTATGCGATTGTTCAGACGGGATGTTCCATTGCTTTGTACAGCTTAAATCAGGTCTTTGAGCCTGCACTTAAAATATTGCGTTATATCGGCGGTATCTATATGGTATGGCTTGCATTTCATATTTTCAGGAGCCAGCCGGAAGAAAATGTGATGGAGAAAAATCCTACTCTTTTAGAAGGACTATTGCTTCAACTTGTAAATGTAAAAATATATTTTTATATATCTTCCCTGCTCAGTGCGTACTTCATTCCAAATTGTGATACAATCCCGGAGCTTGCACTGGCTGGCTGTTTTGCGGTCAGTATAGGTTCGGCTGCCTGTCTGACATGGGCATTTCTCGGAGTAAAACTTCAGAAAATCTATTTTCAGTATTTCCGACCAATCAATGCAGTGCTTGGATTGTTTCTTCTATATTGTGCATTTGCAATCGTGAAAGGATGAGGACTATGGCATATAAGAGAAAACTGGATAAAGATATTCGCTGTCCATTGGAGTATGGAATGGAGCTGTTTGGTGGGAAATGGAACTCTCGAATCATTTGTGTGCTTTCTACACTGGGAACCTTGCGGTATAGTGAGCTGCGTAGAGAGATGGGAAATATTACAGATGCAGTTCTTGCTGCAACCCTGAAAGAACTGATTGCGAATGATATTATCAATCGGAAGTCTTATGATGAAATTCCACCCAGAGTTGAGTATTCCCTGTCAGAAAAGGGGAAATCTGTGGTTCCAATCTTGCAGAGTATCTGCGAATGGGCAGGCTTGTTTTACAAAGAAAGCAGTGATCAGACGATGGTACAATGTCAGAAATGTGACCATCGTGGATAGTTAGTTTTCAATGTTCTGAACAAAGGAATATCGGAAAGGACGATATGGATCATCAGGACAACATACTGGATTTTATGCCGGTTCCAAAAGCATTCTTAAAGCTGGCAGTACCGGCTGTTGCAGCACAGCTCATCAATATTCTGTATAATCTTGTCGATAAAATGTTTATCGGACACATACCGGAGGTGGGAAAACAGGCACTTGCGGGAGTTGGTGTGACAACACCTGTCATACTTGCAATTTCAGCCTTTGCAGCTCTTGTCAGTATGGGCGGTGCACCTAAAGCATCCATTTTTCTTGGAAAAGGAGATACTGTTCAGGCAGAAAAAGTCGTGGGAAGCTGTACATGGATGCTTCTGCTGCTTTCTGTACTTCTGACCGTTCTTATGCTGGCATTTGGTCGTCCGGTGCTGCTCCTGTTTGGAGCAAGTGAAGATACGATTTGATAAAGAGATACTTTTGCCTTGTATTTTTCTTGGTACTTCTCCGGCATTGATGCAGCTGACAGAGAATCTTGTGGCAATCAGCTTTAATACTTCGCTTCAAAAATATGGTGGAGATATGGCGGTGGCATCCATGAGTATTTTAAATAGTGTGATGCAGTTTGTGATGTTGCTTCTGCCTGGGTTGGTGCAAGGTGCACAGCCGCTTTTGAGTTATAATCTGGGAACTGGAAATATAAAAAGAGTGAAAAAGACATTCCGCCTGCTTCTCGTTTCCTGCGTTGCCGGTTCCTTTATGATATGGCTTTTATGTATGATATGTCCGCAGGTAGTTGCAGGAATCTTTACAAATGATGTGGAGCTGATACAATATACGAAATGGAGCATGAGAATATATCTTGCGGTGATGCTGATCTACGGCATTCAGGTGGCGTGTCAGTATAGTTTTGTGGCACTGGATCAGGCTCGGATAGCAATCTTTCTGACTATCTGGAGAAAAATCATTCTGCTGATTCCACTGATTTTTATTTTGCCGCTGTTGTGGAAAGATTCGGTTATGGGCGTATTTCTTGCAGAACCGATTGCCGATACACTTGCAATATGTACAACTGCTCCTATGTTTTACCGATATTATCGGACATTAAAAGAATGAATACACGAGAAATGAAAGGATGATATAAATGAAAATTGCAGTAACTTATCAGGATGGCATGGTCTTTCAGCACTTTGGTCATAGTCAGCAGTTCAAGCTGTATGAGGTTGAAAATGGCAAAGTAATTGAGAGTGAAATTGTCGATACAAATGGTCAGGGACATGGTGCTTTGGCAGGCTTTCTCTCGGACTGTCACACAGATATTTTGATTTGTGGAGGTATTGGAGCCGGTGCACAGTCGGCTCTTGGTGAAGCAGGTATTCAGATATTTGGCGGTGTATCCGGTTTGGCAGATGAAGCAGTTCTGAATTATTTGTCCGGGAAATTACAGTATAATCCGGCTGTTCAGTGTAATCATCATGAGCACGAACATTCCTGCCATAGCAATAGCTGTCATGAAGATAAACATGGATGCAGTGGGGATGCCTCCCATGAATAAGGTGGATGGTATGAATATCACTTATACCGAAGAAAAGAGATTCTCACAGGAACAGGTTCAGACACTTTTCTTGTCGGTCGGCTGGGTATCCGGCGAATATCCGTCCAGACTGTACAAAGCGTTGAAGCATTCATCGACTGTGATTAGTGCATGGGACAAAGAACAGCTTGTTGGATTGGTTCGGGTGCTTGATGACAGCGAGATGGTTGCTTACATGCATTATGTGCTGGTTCAGCCGGAATATCATGGTCATGGTATCGCAGGAACCATGATTGAGATGGTAAAAGAAAAATATAAGAATTATTTATATATCGAAGTCATGCCCGAAGAACGAAAGAACGCATCCTTCTATGAGAAGCATGGATTTCAGATTATGCAGGATGGTGTCGCTATGCAGCTGTGCAATTTTTCGGACAAACGATGAGAAGATTGGGGAATAATTGTATAGAAGAAATTAATTAAAATAAGTTTTAGATAGTGTTTTACGATAGAAATATGTATATGAAGGCAGTCACATTGTAGTGGCTGCCTTTTTAGAAATAATATAAGCCTGCCAGACAACAGTAATACGCTATGTGAGAATCTTAATCATCTGCGGTCTTAACCAGCCCCAATATATCTTCAATCGAAACACCAAAGTATTCTGACATATGAAACATAAATTCAGCAGAGGGAGCACATTCGCCATGCTCCACACGCCTTATGGTTCTGCAGTCATAGCCGGTATCTGTGGCAAGCTGCTTCTGGTATATGCCCCGTTCCTTGCGAAGCCTGCTGAGATTATTGGATATTTTCATTCAATCACTTCATCATAGATTATTTACAGCCGGGGATATCCTTGGCATCTGCTTTTCCTATAACTTTCCCGAATACATCAAAGCGGTCACTTTCCTTGACCTCGATAGGAGAGTATTTCTCGTTCAATGAAATGAGAAATACCTTATCTGCATATTTCTTAAGGAAATCCTATAAGGTTATATAGTTTGGATGAAATCACGGAGATATTCGGTAAATTAGGACTTCGTATTTGTAACAGCTTTGCTGATTTCAGTGGAAAGCCGAGTTCTGATAATGATATTCAATTGATGGTTTATTCCATACGAGAATAAAAATAGAGTAGACGAATTATTTAGCAATCTTCATCAAATCTTTATTTTTCACTGATAGATTATATTTCAGTAAGAAATGAAATATGGAAGGAAGGATAGTAAAGATGGAAATGATGTTGCAGACACAAAATTTGTGTAAATATTTTAGAAAGCAGAAAGCGGTAAATAATGTTTCACTTAATATCGAAAAGGGACAGATTTATGGACTGCTTGGACCGAATGTTCCGAGATACATACTGAAAGCATGATCCACTACTTAGAGGATTATATGTACTGTACTAGAAAGCTGGGGCTTTATGTGCAGTTAGTAGCATAAATTATATAGGGGTTATCTAAATATATTTACCTCCTGTGATTAAGTTATATAAAGACTAAATCACAGGAGGTTTATTTTTATGATAACAGTAGAAAAACTGGAAAAAGGTACTTATTTTGATGATGCTTTTAAAATCTCATTTAGATACGATCCCACTACTGTAGCTAAAGTAAAAGAGCTGGCAGAGCGGAGATACTTACCAGAGGATAGAGCGTGGGAGATCCCAGCACATGAGCTACCAGCTCTCATAGAGAAAGTAGGGCTTAGCAATATCAAAAGTGAGGAGGCTGTAGTACAAGCCCTCAATACTAAGGAGATCGAGGATAAAAGGGAGGCTACACAGGAGAGGCTAAAGGGTATTAAGCCTGTAAGAGATTTTGATTTTAAGACAGCTCCCCTCCCTCATCAGATCGAGGCTTTTAATTATGGAATGGAGAAAAACTCTTTACTTATCGGAGATGAGCAGGGCTTAGGCAAGACAAAGGAGAGTATTGATATTTGTGTAGCCAGAAAAAAAGAGCTCATTAAAACCCTTATTGTATGCGGAGTAAACTCTGTAAAATATAACTGGGAAAAAGAGATCCAGATCCACTCTAACGAGGGCTGTGTAATGGTAGACGGTAAGACAATGGATGTTAGAGTACAACAGCTAAATGACTGGTACAGAGGCTCCTCTTATTTTGGGGTTATCAATATTGAGAGCCTCAGAAATGAGAAAATACAAGATGCTCTCTATCTGGGGATTAAGGATGGATATATAGGGGCTATTATTGTGGATGAGATCCATAAGGCTAAAAACGGAGGCTCTCAACAGGGAAAAGCTCTTAGATTTTTGAAAGCTCCAGTTAAGATAGGATTATCTGGTACTCCGATGAATAAAGCGGAGGATCTGTGGAATATCCTTACATGGCTGGGAGTAGAGAGGAGATCCTTTTATAGTTTTAAAAATGCCTATTGTACTATGGGAGGTTTCGGAGGCTATAAAGTAATCGGATATAAAAACTTAGATAGCCTCAATGCTGAATTAAATACTGTAATGCTTAGAAGAAAGAAAGAGGAGGTACTAGATCTCCCTCCTAAGCTGTACAGTACTGAGTATGTAGAACTTACCACAGCTCAGAAAAAACAGTACAGGGATATTAAAAATGGCATTGTAGCGGATATGGAGAATATCTTAGCCTCTGTTAATCCGCTTAACTGTACTCTCCGCCTTAGACAGCTTACCAGCGGTAATCCTAACTTAACAGATGATAGCCCTAAGCTGGATCGTATTAAGGAGATGCTGGAGGAGGAGATTATCCCTAACGGTCACAAGGCTATCATATTTTCTCAGTGGAGCACGATAGCTAAGGATCTGGGAATAGAGCTTAGTGAATATGATCCGATTGTAATTACAGGAGAGATACCTCCAGAACAGAGGCAGAAATTGGTAGATAATTTCCAGACTAACCCACACTGTAAAGTAGCTATAGGAACTATCGGAGCTATGGGTACTGGATTAACCCTAAATAAAGCCTCTTATGTATTCTTTATGGATAAAGCATGGAATAGCGGAGATAATGCACAGGCTGAGGATAGAGCCCACAGAATAGGTACCGTAGGGGCTGTAAATGTAATCTCTATGGTAGCTAAGGGTACCATAGATGAGGCAGTAGAGGATTACTTATTAGAAAATAAAGATCTCATTGATCGAGTAGTAGACGGTAAAGGATCTAAACAGGATATTAAAACCATCCTTAACAAATTACTTAGCATTTAATATATAGGTGTGGTATAATAACTCATAATGGAGGTACAATATGAGAGTAATTACAATAGATGCAGATACAGGAAAAAGGGTATACACAAGAAAAGAGGTAGCGGATCTGGTAGGAGCCTCTACTCAGTCTATCCGCCTCTGGGAAGATGCTGGATCTATTCCAGCTAGTATAAGAGATGAGGGAGGCTATAGATACTGGTATGAGGAGGATCTGGAGGCTATAAAGGCTTATGCCTCATTACCGAGAAAAGCAAAACTTAAAAAGTAGCCCTAAGTGTGAGGAGAGTGTAAAAGCTCTCCTCTTTTTTTTGTCCTTAATTTTGAGGGCTATCTAAAAAATTACCGTTTGTGTGATTAGGTTAAGTATCAAAAGAAAAGGAGGTAAGCAGGATGCTTAAAATCAGTTTTACAAATGCTGAGGTATCGGATCACGGATACGGTTTAGAGGTAAATGGTAAATTCTTAGAGGATATTATCTCTACCGCCTTAGGAACCAAACTTAAAGGTAATGACGGTTACGGATCTGGATTACCTAGCTTTAATTCTAATAGCTGTGATGTTACGGTTATTATCAATCCACATAATAGTATATGCGAGATTGAAACAGAGGATGAAGTATGGCACAGCGTAGCAGAAATGGAGGCAGAAAAGAGTGAGCAGTTTCAAAAGGAAAATGCAGAGGCAGATCCAAAAGAATAACGGTACCCTCCTCCACAAAAAGGTAGTAGCTAGAAAGATGGGCTGTAAATCCGTGGAGGAGTATAACCGTAGAATGGCACGCAGAGAAAAGAATTTAAAAGAGATGGAGGATAACAAAGATGGCAAATGATTTTACAGCAAGGGTAGCAGGTATCAGCGTAGAGCTGGGTATGAGTGTACAGAATAAGAGTGGTATCTGGTGTAAGCCTACAGTCAATATGGAGATTAAGATTGATGGAGGTACAGATCCTACTCAGAGAGAGGCTATTATTAAACAGGCGTTTGATGAGGTGTGTGATAACATTGAGAAAGTTATCTCAGAGATGGAGTAATACTTACAGGGGGGGGGAGAGTATCTCTCCTCTCTCCTTAACTGGAGGTAATTATGGCAAAACAGATAAAAGTAAGAGAGGATAATTACTTTGCTGTACAGGGATGGATGGTAACAGAGCTAAAACTAAAGGGTAATGCTCTTATGCTCTATGCGATCATCTACGGATTTTCTCAGACTACTAACACAGCTTTTACAGGGAGTGTAGACTACCTCTGTGAGTGGCTGGGTGGTGTATCAAGACCTACAGTAATTAACACTTTAGATAACCTAGTTAAACAGGGGCTCCTCACTAAGAGCAGTACCACTAAAGGGGCTCTCATTTACAACAGCTATACAGCTTTAAGACCGAGTAAAAAAATTTTATCCGATGAGGATCCAACGAGTAAAAAAACTTTACCCGATACGAGTAAAAATTTTTTACTCAATAAAGATAGTAAAGATAATATAGAAAAATCCATCTCTAAAGAGATGGAGGGCAAAGCCCCTAAAAAGAAATCTTATAGTACTATCTTAGAGGATCCTGTTAATAAGTTTGTGAAAGAGGCTCTTAGTAAATTTATCCAGTATTGTAGGGGTAAAAACTATACTCCTAAAGTAACTACGGTAGAAAAGTTTGCCAGTACTCTTAGAGATAATGCTGGAGAGGATCCTGTAGTGGCTCTGGCTATTGTGGATCAGAGTATAGATAAGGGATGGAAAGATCTCTATCCACTTAAGAACTATGGTAGACAGGGAAAGCCTACAGCGGTTAGTAAAAAGTTTAGCGGTAATACCCTTAAAGATGCTGAGGGTAAGGATATTGTATTTTAGCAGTCTGGAGGAGAGTGTAACAGCTCTCCTCTTTTTTTTTGTCTAAAAAATTTTCTCCTCCGTGATTAGGTTAATCATAGATATAAGGGCACTTAGATCTAACAAAAGGAGGTAATAGGCAAAATGAAATGTTATGCAAGTGATTATTGCCAGAAAGATAAAAGCTCCTGTAGTGATGTGTGCGGAGGCTACAGAGTACTTAGAGCTTTATACAATTTAAGCAGGATCCCAGAGAGATACCGTTATACTATCGCTCTTAAGCCAGAGAATGGAGAGGATCTGGAGGCGTTTACAACTCTGGATAATTATAAAAATGATGTGCTCAGTATGGTAGATGAGGGCAGAGGTTTATATATCTGGGGAAAGAGTACAGGGAATGGTAAAACCTCATGGGCTTGTAAGATTATGAGTTACTTTTTCAGAAAGATAGCTTTTAATACAGGGCTGGAAAATGAGGGGCTATATATTTTTCTTCCCACTTTCTTAGAAGATCTCAGAGATAACTATGATAACAAAGATCCAGAGTTTGATGAGATACTCAGAATGATAAAAACCTGTAGGCTCCTTATCATAGATGATATAGGAGCAGAGAGGGTAACAGATTGGGTAAGGGAGAGGATGGTAAGTATTATAAATACCAGAGTATCTAATAACCTCACTACGATCTATACCAGTAACCTCTCTCCAGAGGAGCTTAGGGGCGAGTTAGGGGATCGGATAGCCAGTAGAGTATTAGGATCCTCACAGGTAGTAGAAATTACAAGCGGAGATAGGAGGGGATTATAAATGGCTAATATGATTGAGCAGAGCTTACTCTGTAAAGTATTAGATGCTCCAGATCTGGAGATCCTCCACTCTAACGGAGTAATAGAGGAGATGTTTCTTACCTGTAAGGATGAGATCCATTTTATCATAAATCATTACAACAGCTATAAGCAGATGCCAGATAAACTAACCTTTTTAGGCAGGTTCAAAGATTTTCAAATGCTGGAGGTTACAGAGAGTACAGATTACTTAGTATATAAGCTCAAAGAGGCTTATACATATACTAAGCTGGTGCCTCTGATTGAGGATACAGCAAAGGTAGTAAAAGAGGATAGTATTAAGGCTATCCAGTACCTCAAAGAGGAGATAGAAAAGCTGGAGAAATCTGTACCAGTGAGCAGGAATAAAGATGGCTATGATATTATCTCTAACGCTGGAGATCGCCTTACAGAGTATAAAAAGCGTTGTGAGGTAAAGGGGCTTATAGGTATTCCTACAGGTATCCCTAAGCTGGATGAGATTACTAATGGCTGGCTCTGGGGAGAGGATCTGGTAGTGCTCACAGGGCGTACTAACGTAGGTAAAACATGGATCGGAGAGTACTTTGCTACTATGGCGTGGAACATGGGTTATAAGATCCTTATGTACTCTGGAGAAATGAGTACCGCTATGGTTGGTTTTCGTTTTGATACTCTCAATAAGCACTTTAGCAATATGGGGCTCCTTAACGGATCCGGTACTCTGGGAAAGAAACCAGATACAGACGGAGCAAAGTACTTACAGGAGGATTATGAGAAGTACATAACACAGCTCCAGCAAAAGAGCGGATTTATCGTAGTTACTCCAGATGATTTTGAGGGGCGTAAGCCTAATGTAGATGAGATTAAGAGTTTAGCTATTAAGCATGGGGCGGATATGATTGTAATAGATCAGCTCTCTCTTATGAGTGATAAGCGTAGGGCGGATATACCTAGAATAGCTTATAACAATATCTCCGAGGATCTCTTTTTGATGAGTAAGGAGCTTAAAAAGCCTGTACTCCTTATGGCACAGGCTAACCGTGAGGCAGTTAAGAACCGTAAAAAAGGGGAGAGCCCAGAGCTCCATGATCTGGCAGAGAGTGACGGTGTAGGACAGAACGCCACAAGAGTATTATCTCTATCCGTGATAGATGGCACTCTTAAGATTAGTGTTAAGAAAAACAGATATGGTATCAATAACAAAGAGGTGCTTATGATCTGGGAAGTAAACACAGGATACCTTAAGCCTCTCCTTAGCGAAAATCCAGAGGAGAGCACAGAGGATAAAAAGGATGATAAACCAGATGGAGAAAAGGATAAAGGAGGAGAGAAAGATTATGGTTTCTAAAGGCGGAGTACCTAAGGGGAGGATCATCCCTGTATATCTTACAGATGAGGGAGATGTGTACCCTATTTATTTACATGAGATGGGAGAGTTAGAGATTATACAGAGGCTTGTAGCAGGTATCTTAGATAATAAAATTGTGGTGGATACTAATACCAGAATTAACTCAGAGAATGATAAAATCTCTATTTTTGATTTAAGTAAGAAAAAATAATAAAAATTTCTCTAAATGTTACCTCTTTTTCTGATTAGGTTAAGTAAATCGGAAAAGGAGGTACTTTTTTATATGACGATTACAAGTAAGGAAGTAGCGGAGATGCTGGGAAAGAGGCACGATAACCTTTTAAGAGCGATCCGCAAATATATTACACAGTTAGGAGATGAGGCTCCTAAGTATTTCTCAGAGGATCCAGATAAGGGCGGTAGACTGTACCACATTACTAAGGCTGGCTGTGATCTTATGGCAGGGCGTATTATCGGAGCTCAGAGTGAGGCTTTTAAGACTAAGTATGCTCCAGTGTTTGGAGAGGAGGCTCCTGTAGAGGTGGTAGAGGAAAAGCAGGAGGAGCCACAGGAGAAAGCCTACACAGTAGAGGAGGTAGCCCAGATCTTAGGCTGTAGTGAGAGAAATGTATACAGAAATATCCAGAGCGGAAAGCTGGAGGCTGTAGAGCGTGAGGTAATGATCCCTACTCTTAAGAAGTTTGTAACAGAGGAGGCTCTGGAAAAATATAAAGCAGGGAGGGCTAGTTAATGAATTACTTTGAAATGAAATGGAGGCTCTCCGCTTGCAGAATACAGGCAGGATATTCACAGGCAGAGGTAGCAGAGATCTTAGGCTGTAGTGATAAGACCATCGTTAGCTGGGAAACAGGTAAGACAGCTCCTAAGATGGAGAAAGCACAGGAGCTTAGCGATCTGTACGGTATCCCTCTGGCTTATATGGATTTTTCAAAGGCTGGAAACTCTACACCTCTTAGAGAGCGTGAGAGTGAGCCACAGATCCCAGCTTTTTAACAGATATTACCAGTAGCTTTAGGAAAATACTGGTAGCAGAATAAAAAGAAAGAGCCAGCCTATATAAGACTGGCTCCCCAGAGGATTACTCCTCTGTGTGTTGGAGTTTGTAGATCCTAAGAGCTACATCCCTCACTAAGAGCTTATCCTCAGTAGATAACTCAGAAAAAATATCTGTGAGCTCTGTAAGTAGCGGATCTGGAGTAGAAGTGTTAGCGGTAAAATCGAAAAACTCACTAACAGGGGCTCCTAAGTATGTAGCTAGGTTTTGGAGCCTATCCATGTCTGGTAAGTGTTTACCATTACTCCAAGAGGAGAAAGTAGTAGGCGGTATCCCAATACCATCCGCTACCTCTTTCTTACTCTTTCCAGATAGTGCTAAGTAGTAACTCAGAGCTTTTACAAAGTTATCCGTGAGAGAGGAATTGTTAGACATTGTATCACCTCCTCTCTTTGAGGGATGATTAAATAATACACCTAAACAGTAGAAAAGTAAAGTAAAACATACAAAAACTACTGTTAAACAGAATTTTTTATTGACAAGTGGTAAATACTCCATTATACTACTAAACAGTAGGAGAAAGCTACTAAAGCTCATCTCCCTATATTTTTTTACCTATCCACTACTGTTTAACAGTAGTTTTAGGAATATATTTTAATTTTTAAAGGAGGTACAAGCTAATGAATTTAGCGGAGTTAAAGGAGGCTTATAAAGCCAGAAAGTTAGCCTTAGACAGTGCAAAGAAAGAGGAGGAGAAATACAAGGCACTCCTTAAGGATGCGATGTTAGAGGCTGGAGAAAGTGATTACACGGATGAGGCTGGATACCGCTTTGAGCGAATTGTGCAGGAGCGTAAGAGCATGGATGAGGAAAAGCTCTTAGCAGAACTCCATGAGAGAAATCTCACAGGCTGTATCGCAACTAAGGAGGTTGTAGATGAGGATGCAACTCTTAAGGCGGTAGAGGCTGGAGAGTTGCCACAGGAAGTATTAGCAGATGCCTTAAAGGTAACAGAGGTAGTAATGCTTAAGCTCACAGCTCCTAAAAAGGCAAAGGTTAAAAAGTGATAACGATCTGGAAAACTCCAATAGTAGCCACAGTAGAGCAGGTACTTAAGGATCTTAAGCTCCAGCTCTACGGAGCAGGGCTACTTAAGGAGATTAAAAACACAGGATCGGATCTTATGTGTACTTGCCCTTTTCACGCAAACGGTAAGGAGCATAACCCATCTTGCGGAGTGCTCCTACAGCAAAAAGTAACAAAGGATAAGACCTATGAGGCTGGTACGGTGCATTGCTACACCTGTGGATACACAGCGGATCTACCTCAGTTTGTAGCGGATCTGTTAGGGCTGAGTAGCCCAGTAGAGGGCTTTAAGTGGCTGGTAAATCAGTACAACTACCAGACGGAGGAGAGAGAGCTCCCAGATCTGGATATGTACAGAGGCTCTACAGCTAAATCCTCAGTATTGGAGGAGAGCTTAGTTAAGCAGTACACACAGAACCTCCTACAGAGTGAGGAGGCGTGTAGGTACCTACATAAAAGGCGGATAGCTAACTGGGTGCTAGAGGCTTATGAGCTGGGGTTTGATCCAGAGGATAAAACAGTGCTTTTCCCTGTAAGGGGCATGGATGGGAAAGTGATCTTTTACAAGGGCAGGAGCATAGCTGGAAAGCATTTTTATAACGCAAAAGAGATAGATAAAACCTCCGTAGTGTTTGGGCTCTGGGAGATCCTAAACGGATCTTTTAGCTGGGGTACATCGGATCAGATAGAGGAGGTTTGGATTACAGAGAGTGAGATAGATGCTCTCAGCCTTATCTCTTATGGAGTACCAGCGGTAGCCATCATGGGATCACATATCTCAGAGGATCAGTGTAAAGAGCTGGAGCGTACACCTTTTAGGCGGTTTGTACTTGCCACAGATAACGATGATGCAGGGAGAAAAGGAGCCTCCCAGATCAAGAGGTTACTGATACCTAAAGGTTTTCGGTTTATCAACCTCAAATGGCATACGAGCCTAAAGGACATTAATGATCTTGTCAAAGAGTACGGAGATGGCTGGAAAGACCATCTCACAGGATATTAAAGGAGGAAAACAGGATGAGTAAAGGATTTATTACAGGAACAAATGAGGAACTTATTAAAGCGTACAAAGAGAGTAGAGATGAGAGCTATCTTAAAGAGCTCATAGAGGCTAACAAGGGGCTTATTAACCTTTTGGTATCCCCTTATTTAACCTCTATCCCTAATTCTGAGTTAGAGGATCTTACAAGTGAGAGCTATATACCGATGCTTAGAGCTATAGAGGATTACGATCCAGAGCAGGGAGTAGCTTTTTCAACTCTCCTTAAGGTTTATGTACGCCAGCACCTTAACCGTTTATACAACGAGGCTACACGCCAGAAAAGATTTACAGGTACCACTCCAGATAGCTTAGATCGGTTATCTGAGATCAATAAAGAGGGCGGTACAGAAACAGATAGCACCTTTGAGGTAGAGTGTAAGGATTTTAGCTCTGTAGAGTTTATGGATCTCTTAGATAGCTTACAGCTAAATGATAAGGAGCAGGTAGCGGTAAATATCCTCATGGCTGGAGGAGCTAAGGGAGAGATTGCTAAGGCTCTCAATATTACTAATGCTACCGTAAGTTGGCATATCAAGAACCTCAAAAAGAAATTTATTTTAGCTGGTTATCAATATGCTGTCTAAATAATCTGGGTGGATGTGATTAAGTTATTTATCACGAAAAGCAAGGAGGTAAGCGGTATGAGTAGTTTAAGAACCCTGTTAGCCATCTTAAAAGGAGAGGCTGTAGTGCTTACTAAAAAGAGTGAGCATAAGGCGGATGTGCTGGTAGGAAAGAATGTGGATAAGCGTTTTGCTATCAACAGCATGGTAGGAGCTGTAAAGGCTTTGATGCTGTAGTTATAGAAAAAAAAATCAAGGAAAAACAGGAGGATACAAAAATGGGATTACAGGATCTTATTAACAAGTATGACAATGGAGGATTTTCTAAAACAGGCTGGTTTCAGTTAAAGGATGATGGAGATACAGCTACAGTAAGATTACTCCACAAAGGAGAGGTAGGAGTAAAGGATGGAGAAACAGATTATGATTTTCCCATCTATGAGGTACACAAGTTAGATGTAGACGGTAGCGGTAGAGATCGTACTTGCCTCTGTAAAGGAGAGAGCTGTGAGTTTTGTAAGAGCGGTAATAAGCCTCAGCTTAGAATGTTCTTACAGATGATTAACAAGGATGAGAAAGATAAGGATAAGCAGGTACAGCTTTGGGAGAGAGGCTTAACAGATATTAAGAACCTTATCGGCTTAGCTGGAGAGTACGGGGATCTCACTAAGAGAGATATTAAGATTAAGAGATCTGGAGCAAAGGGTAGCCTTAAGACTACATACCAGTATTTCCCTAAGGATCCTAGTGAGATGGAGATCCCAGAGCCTCAGAACTTAGTAGGCTCACTTATCTTAGATCTGGATCGTGAGGATCAGATTAAGGCTATCGAGGGTAGATTACAGCTTAACAAGGGTAACAATAACGATAGCAACAATGACAGCGGAGCAGGAGCTACAAGAGTATTTTAAGTAAGTTGTAATCTCTTGGCAGACAAAACATAAAGGAGCGGATTGATAGGTATAAGTGTGAATGTGAGTGTTTACCACCTAAATATATCCTAACATACAGAAAATGGGCTCATTGAGAGAGAACCTCTATAAAGCTGGGAAATGAGGTAAGAGTGAGGGGTAAAATTAAGAGCCCCTCACGTTTTTTTTTAACAGGAGGATACAGGATGGCAAGAGAGATAAAGGTAGATATGAGTAGAGAGAGCGTGGATCTGGAGGATCTTAGTAGCCGATTAGCTCATAAAAAAGTATGTAATATAAATTTGAAAAGAAACCAGAATACCTTACTTAAAGGGCTGGAGGTAATAAATGAGCTGGTAAAGAGCGGTAGGCTCCATGCTGAGGGAGAGTATGAAATTATCCGTACTCCAGAGAGGCTTAAGGAAGTAATGGAAACCTACTTAACTGGAGTAAGTGAGTATGTACTGGATGTGGAAACTACAGGGCTGGATGTGTATAACGATATTTTAGTAGGTATCTGTTTATATAATCCAGATCTCCCTAGTTTCTATGTACCGTTTAATCACACGGATCTCCAGAATAAGAGAGTTGAGGGGCAAATGACAGAGGAGGAGTGTAAGGCGGTTATGCTCCCTTATCTGGCTAACGGATCCCTTAAGTGCATCAATCATAATATTAAGTTTGATGATAAAGTAGTTACTTTCCAGTGGGGGCAGAGGATCGCTAATGTATGGTGGGATACTAATATAGCTGGATGGGTACTCAATGAGAATGAGAAACACGGATTAAAACCGATGTATAACAAGTATATCCTCAATGGGGAGGGCTCAGATGAGGATTTTGGAGATCTCTTTGAGGGTATCCCATGTAACTATATCCCTATTGATATTTTCGCTATTTATGGTGCTAACGATGGTTTTAAAACATGGGCTCTGTATCAATTCCAGAAAAAGTATCTTAGAGAGGATCATCCGAGAGCAGACTACAGAAAGCTCTATCATGTGTTTAGAGATATTGAGATGCCTCTTATTGATGTTTGTATGGATATGGAGCTTAGAGGTGTAGAGATCCGTGAGGATTATGCTAAGGAGCTCTCTGTAAAATTTAATGCAGAGATGGCGGAGAAAGAAAAGCTCTGTGATGAGTATGTAGCTAAGTTTGATAAGTTTATAGAAGAAAATCCTACTCTTATGAGATTAACTAAGGGTACTAAGAAGATTAACTATAACAGCCCTCAGCAGGTGGCTTGTTTATTCTATGATATTTTCAAACTGAAAAGCGTATCCAGAAAAGAGCCGAGAGGCACAGGAGATAAGATAGTACAACAGCATAGAAACAAGGCTAAAAAGGCAGGTACTAAAAAGGGAGAGGAATTTATCCAGTTTTTAGATAACTACCAGAGATACAAAGAGTGCGGAAAGCTATTAGGAACTTACATAGATAAGATCCCAGAGGTTAAGTGTGTTAAGACTAATGCAGTACATACCACATATAATCAGTATGGGGCTAAAACAGGTAGATTTAGTAGCTCCGATACAGTTACTAAGATCAATCTCCAGAATATCCCTAGCCATGAGAAAAGCATCCGTAAGATCTTTAGAGCCAGAGATGGTTATAAGTTTGTAGGTGGAGATTTTAGCCAGATTGAGCCACGAGTACTCTCTTATGTATCTGGAGATGAGGCTATGCAGGAGGCATACAGAGAGGGTAAAGATCTGTATGCTATCATGGGATCTAAGGTTTACGGAGTGCCTTATGAGGATTGTAGAGAGTTTTATCCAGATGGTACGGTAAACGCTGAGGGTAAGCACAGGCGTACAACTATGAAAAGTGTACTCTTAGGTATTATGTACGAGCGTGGAGCTAAAGCCATCGGAGAGCAGTTTGATAAGAGTGCTGAGTGGGCTCAGAAACTTATTGATGATTTTTATAAGAGTTTTCCTAAGATCCAACAGCTCCGCCTTAAGGTAGAGAAGATGGCGGAGGAGTACGGATATGTAACTACCATACAGGGCAGAAAGAGAAGATTGCCAGAGATGCAGTTACCAGATCACGATGATTACCGCTATCAAGAGGCTCACAGGCAGAGCCTTAACGCTGTAATACAGGGATCCAGTGCGGATATTATGAAATTAGCTATGATCGCTATTTACAATGATCCTCAGTATAAGGCTCTGGATTGCCACATGGTAATAACCGTACATGATGAGTTAATTATGGAGGTACCAGAGGATTATATTAAGGAGGGAGCAGATCTCTTAGTAAACACTATGAAAAGAGTAGGACATAGCCTTATAGATCTCCCTATGAGCGTAGATGCTGAGGTAAATGATTACTGGTACGGAGAAAACTTAGTGGATGAGTATTTAGAGGAGGAGTAAGCCTATGGGATATTTTCCTTTACCAGAGCTAAAGGGTAAGCCTAACAGGATTTTTGTAGATGGTAAAACTCTAAATCAGATAGCTAAGGAGAGCGGTATAAGGCTGGATACCGTACAGCATAGATATAGCAGAGGTATAAGAGATTATGAGGGCTTAACAAAGCCCTCTCATATCAGAGTAGAGCACGAAAAGACACAGAGGAAAACCTACTCTATAATGAGTGCTGGAGAGAGAGTAATGGAGAGGATCTGGGAGCTGGATATACCTCTCCAGACTATCTCCGATAAAACAGGGATAAGTAGATCCACAATATACGCCTTTTTATATAACGGTACAGATCTTAGCAGTATGAGGCTTGCTAAGATCTGTAGCCTTTTAGGATTATCAATGGATTATGTAATGGGATTAAAACAGGAGGATAACTAATATGAGTATGATGGAATGGGCTAAAAGAGAGGTAGAGATAGCATCTAAGAGAGAAAGAGGAGATAAGCCAGAGAGTGAGTGGGATTATGGTTGTGCTTGCTATGATAGTGCTCTTAAGGCGTTTGAGAGCCTTTGTGGAGATGGTCACAGCGGTTTTAGTATCGGCATTACAAAGGGGATCCTTAATAGATTGATAGAGGGAAAGTCTCTTACTCCGATTGAGGATACAGAGGATGTATGGAATGTATGTAGCAGAGGAGAAAATGGTGGAGTAGCTACATACCAGTGTAAGCGTATGAGTAGCCTGTTTAAGGATGTATACCCAGATGGTACAGTAAAATATCACGATAACGGTAGATATTATTGTATTAAATGGGATGATCCTAATCTGTGTTGGCATAATGGGTTTATTGGTAAGATTTATAGTGAAATGTTCCCTCTTACTATGCCTTATATGCCATCTAATAAAGCGGATGTGATTGTATGTGATGAGCTCCTCACAGATCGTAAAAACGGAGATTTTGATACTTTAGCTGTATTGTATATTCAGAGATCTCACGGAGAAAAGGTAGAGGTAAACAGATACTTTAAGGAGGGAGAAAAGAGCTTTATAGAGATCTCTCCAGAGGAGTATGAGGAGCGTAAGAAGATGCACGAAAAGAGGCAGGAGCAGGAGGCTAAGGCACAGGATGAAAATTAGATATAATCGTTTTGCTGTATTTCCTGTGATGTGTCACGATTGCCATAGGTATATCTGGATGGAGCCTTATAGGAGGGCTGATGTGTGGCATAACTGGTTAGATAGATATGTAAAGAAAACTATCTGTAATGAGTGCCTTAAAAAGTATGATGTAGGAGGTAAACAGTGAGATATAAAGTATATGATGAGGAAGATAAGAAAGAGAGAACTCTGGAGGAGTGCGTAACTCCGTTAGAGGTAGGATCTGTAAGGAGAGTGCAGGTTAAAAAGGGAGATACGAGAGAGGTACACCACTTTAGAGTACTGGAGGAATTAAAAGCATGAGAGTGTATATAGCTGGAGCTATGACAGGAGTGTTTAAGTATAAAGAGAAATTTATTGAGGCTGAGGAGTATATAAGAGGGCTGGGGGCATATAGTACTTAATCCCTCATTTTTACCAGAGGGGCTCTCAGATTATTACGAGATCAATAAAGCTATGATAGATCAGTGCGATGCTATTTATGTTCTTTTGAATTATGAAAACTCTAATGGTACAAAGAAAGAGATTGAGTATGCAGAGAGTACAGGTAAGCAGGTAATTTATCAGAATGGTACAGAGGTAAGAGATCAGAATGGTAATTCGTGGAGCTGGGTAAATAGACCTTTAGGGTATAGTGATTATCCTGTAGGGTATGGTAATTACTGGGAGTATCCGTGGAGAAGATGTTGGTAAAAATTTAATCTAAAGAAACCTCCTTTATGTGATTAGGATCGATCAAAACATAAAGGAGGTTTTTCTATTGAAAGTAGATATTTTTAACACAGAAAACAAGTATAAGATAATCTATGCAGATCCAGCATGGCTGTATAGAGATAAGGCAGTAGCAGGAGGGAGAGGGGCTGGATGCCATTATACAGTAACCAGATTAGAGGATATAAAGGCTCTCCCTGTAGAAAAGTTAGCAGATGATGATAGTGTGCTTTTTATGTGGGTTACGATGCCATTTTTAGAGGAGGCTTTTGATGTAATGAGGGCGTGGGGATTTGAGTATAAAACCTGTGCTTTTACATGGATAAAGCAGAATAAGAAAGCAGATACTCTCTTTTGGGGTATGGGTAATTGGACTAGAGCTAATGCGGAGTTATGTTTATTAGGTGTAAGAGGAAAGCCTAAGAGAATGGATGCAGGAGTACATAGTGTAATTATGAGCCACATAGAGGAGCACAGTAAAAAACCAGCGGAAACAAGAGATAGAATTGTAAAGCTAATGGCGGGGGGGGGCTACCTAAAATAGAGCTCTTTGCAAGACAGTGTATAGATGGATGGGATTGTTGGGGAAATGAGGTATAAGAATTGTAGGAGGTGTAAAAAGCCTCCTCTTTTTTTTTATCTAAATTTACTTACCGTTTGTGATTAGGTTACTTATCAATCAAAACAGGAGGATCAAGGATGGTAAGACAGATTAAAAGAAAATGGAGAAGATTTTACAGAACTCATAGAGAGGGCTGTGAGTTGGTAGGAGATTTTATTGGAGTTGTAAGTATTTTTGTATTTTTATTTGAGCTCTATATCATCGGAGTTATGTTAGGAGGTCACTAATGGGAAATGTAATTTTAGGGCTTTTGTTAATCGGCTACATAGTGGTTACTATCGTAAATCTGGTAATTGAGGTAAAGAGAGATAAAGAAACCAGACCTCTAAGGATAAGAGAAAGCAGATCCCAGATGTATTTAGCTTTTGAGCTTGCCAGATTTAATAAAAATATTGAAAAAGCCAGAGAGGAGGCGGAAAAGTAATGGGATTAAAGAGCTTAATAGCAGTAGCACAAGGAAAAAATGCAGAGAGCGTATCCTTTGAGGATAAGTTTCTTAAAAATTATGAGGAGGCTGTAAAGGCTAAGGAGCTGGAGGAGAGGCAGGTAGCCCCATCTGAGTATATCCGCCCATCCTCTATGTATGGCTGTGAGCGTATGTTATTTTTCCAGAGAGTACATGGAGGCTCCCAGAACGGAGAGCAGAGTGAGGTAAATCTTATTGAGATATGCCAGAGCGGTACAGATAGGCACTTAGACATACAGCATATAGTAGAGCGTATGGAGGGCGTAGAGTGCTTAGATCTGGAGGAAATGGTAAAAGAGGCACAGGCTAAAGGAATTAAAACAGAGTTTGTAGGCTGGAATGAGGATCATACAGAGGGCAGGTGTAAAAATGATGAGCTCTCTATCTATTTCCAGCCAGACGGAGTTATTAGATTTAATGGTAAGGATGTAATCTTAGAGATTAAAACAGAGAGTACTTACCAGTTTAGTAACCGTTATGAGCCTAAGGCGGATCATAAGTGGCAAGCTACTTGTTACGGTATGGGGCTGGGGATAGATTATATCCTTTTCTTTTATGAGGATAGAAATTTCTGTAAAAAGAAACCGTACCTCTGGAAAATAACCGATGAGATGAAACAGGCAGTACTTAACAAGATACGAACTGTAAACAATGCTTGTAAAACAGGGATCCCTCCAGAGAAAGATGATAGCAAGTGTACATACTGTAGATATAAAAATGAGTGTGCTTTAGTGGATACTGGTAAGTGGGTACATCCTAACCCTCCAGAAAAGCCTCAGACAGCCCAGAAAGATACAAACAGAAAAAAGGCTAATAAGTCTACAGGTAAAAAGAAAAAAGCCTCTACAGGGCAAAATACAGCGTTGAGAGCGGTATGTGGTAACTGTGAGCATTGTGGTAGAGAGCTGGGAGCATACTACTGTAGCATTGATAAAGATGGATCTATGTATGTAGATCGCAGAAAGAAATGTAAGTTTACTCCTAGCAGATTTAAGGGGGTACAGGATGGCAAGTAATAACATTGGTAAAACCTTTGAGCAGGAGTTTAAGGAGTGTGTACCTCCAGATTATTACTTGTATCGCTTAAAGGATGATACAAGCGGATTTTATGGAGTATCTAATCCATGTGATTATATCCTTTTCAGATCTCCTTATCTCTTTCTGGTAGAGCTTAAAACCCATAAGGGAAAGAGCATACCGATAGCTAAGATTAGACCTAACCAGATACAGGGAATGGAGACAGCTACTCATTATGAGGGAGTGTACGGAGGCTTTTTAATCAATTTTAGAGAGCTGGAGGAAACATATTACATAACCGTACAGGATGTGATCCAGTTTACTCAGACGGAGGAGAGAAAGAGCATACCTGTAGAGTGGTGCAGGGATCACGGAATAAAGATAGAGCAGAAAAAGAAAAGAGTGAGATACAGCTACGATCTGGAGAGCTGGTTAAGTAGATATTTTGGAGGTGTGAAATGAAAATAACTCAGTGTACAGGAGAGGGTATGGGATCGTGTAAACGATGCTCTGATAACGGAAAATGGAATATGAATTGGATGTGCTTTTTATACAAGATTGAGGGCTATGAGGGTTGTTATTGTTCTGATTGTGTAAAGAAGATCAGAGAGGAGGCAGGAGATAAGTGTTTAGAAAATTGAAAGAAAAGATCCGCAGACAAAAGTTAATAGAGTTTGAGGTATTAGAAACTCTTAGTAGTATTTGCTTATATTTAGAGTTTGATGCTCATTTTGCTCACAGGGGTAGATATGATGATTATTTTAGTAGCCACGCTAAACAGTTACGGATCTTTTCTGAGAGCCTTAGAGATGAGCTGGTAAAGGAGGATGAGAAAAACCGTGATAGGAGAGGATAACATACTTACTCTTACATACCATGATTTTACTACTAGCTGGTGTATGAAAATAAATCTGTATGAGGTATTTTGTGGAATTGAATATAGAGAGCTACCAGATTATGAGCCAGATCCAGATGAGGTAAAGATCACACGATGGCAGAGAATAAAGAAGATCATACAGCTTATTAAAAAGCATCATTTAGATAAAGAGCTCTCAGAGTTTAAAAGCTGGGTAGAAAATCAGAGGGCGGAGGATGAGAGCTTAAGAGCTAAGCATAAGGCTGGATCAGATGGATATAAGAGCCTCACAAAGAGGATAACTCTTTATAACAGAGCTATAAGGGAGGCGGAGAAATGATACAGAGCGATAAATTAAAGAAAATCATAGCGGAGGTAAAAGAGGAGAGCTCCCCTGTAATAACCCTCTCAAATGAGTTAATAGCAGATTTTAGTAAGGAGCTTGATAGTGCTATCTCAGAGCTGGATATGATTATGGAAAGCATAGGAGAAAACTCTATAGAGGATATACCAGATAGCCAGATAGAGTATTACTGTGTTAAGATCCCAGCCCTTATGTACTATGCAGGGCAGAGAGTAGAGGAGCTGGGTATGCAGGTAGATCTAGCCTCTAACGCTAAGAAAAGTGCTCAAAATGAGGCGATGGTAAAAGTATCTGGTACTGTGCAGGAGAAAAAAGCCAGAGTAGAACAGCTCACGGAGGATAAAGCCTTAGTAGAGGCTATTTACCGTAGAGCTTATAACAGTCTCAAAGTTAAGTTAGAGATGGCTGAGAAGATCTACAGCGGATTAAAGAAATCTCTCTCAAAGAGGATAGCTGAGGTAGATCTGGATAGATTTAGTAAGGATAAATATACCAGAGAGCCAGAGGATCCTATGGAGGATTAAGTCTATGGAGCGGTGGGCTTATGAGTACTTTAGGAGACAAGCCATAGAGGATAGATGTAAGCAGGAGGCACAGTGGCTAATAGATAATCCTAAGGACAGTATCCGTAAAGTGGCTAGAGAATTTTGTATCAGTAAGAGCCAGCTACATAGGGATCTCCATGAGCTCAGAAATATAGATGATGATCTCTATGTACAGTGTAGAAATATTTTAAGGAGGCATAAAAGACGATGTTTATAAGAGTTGAGGATCAAAGTGGAAATCCTACTATCTGGCTTAATACTAACCAGATCGCAAGGCTGGAGGAGAGTAAGAGCTCAGATGAGATTATGGGTTATACAGTATATACCGTAGATAATAAGGAGTATTACTCTCCAGATGTGCAGGTTATACAGGGTATGCTCTATGGAGCTGTGGTAGTAAATAAGCCCATAGAGGAGCAGTTAAGAGAGTTGGAGCGTAAGCTGATGTTACAAGATGTTACAGTGAGGTGCTAATTATGTGTGGCGTGTACATGGAGTTTACCAACAAAGCATCAAAAGAGTTAAAGGTATACATAGAGGGTAATCCTGTAGCGGTAGGAGAGCTGAGAGATCTTAGTTTTGATATGGAGCCAGAGAAGCCCTCAGTATTAGGGGAGATACCACATATTAGATCTGTAGGATCCTCCGCTCAGTTTGAGTTATCTATGGATGTTGCACATATAAACAGGCTGGCTCTTTATAGTCTCTTGTACGGTAGAAAGATCACTAATAACTATCTTAAGTTACATGGTGGAATAATGGTAAGAAATGGAGGCAAGCGGAAAAGATGGAGGAAAAATTAGATAAATTCTTATCGTTTCTGGAGGAGAATAATATAGAGATCTCTGGAGAAACAGCTTTTAAGTGTGATGATGGGATTGTACTTTTTAGCCCTAACGATGAGGGCGGAGTAGATATAGCCATTATCAGAAATGTAGTTGAGTTAAATTACAACTTAGGTATCACAGATGCAGATGTAAACCTCTTTAATACAGAGGTAGGCATTATGCAGGAGTTAGGAGGAGAGCAGTAATGGCGGATTGGGAAAAAGTTAATTTTCAAAAAACCTCTAAAGATTATAAAAGCGATCCTGTAGCGGTTTTGACGAGAAAATCTTATGTGAGGGATGGAGTGAGAAAAAGTACTTATAGAATTTCTTTTAATCTTTGTGCCACAGAGTTATTAAAATCTTTTGTGAGGTATGATGGTAGAATTTTAATAGATGTAGTATCTGGAAATGCTGGGGCAAAGGTCGGAATTGTAAAAGGCGATACTTTTGAGTGTAAATATCGTTATAAACGCTCTTTGTTAGAGATTAGCAGTAAGAAATTGTTAGTTTTTTTAGAGCAAAAATTTGGAGAGGGAGCCAGATTAAAGTTACAAAAAACTGATAATGGAGTGATAGAGTTGATTTGTTTGGAGGATTAGACATGGCAGAAATAGATAACCTCATAGCAGAGGTAAACAAAAAATACAAAACGGATATAATCCGAAAAGCATCGGATCTTAAGGGGATAGAGTTTATCCCCTACACCTCCCCAATGATGAATTACTTAACCAGAGGCGGAGTACCTGTAGGGAGGATTATAGAGCTAGTGGGATTACCGCAAAGCGGAAAGACTACCACAGCCTTAGATATTATTTCTAATTTCCAGAAAAAGTACACAGATAAGTACTGTGTATATCTGGATGCAGAAAATACAATAGATAAGGAGTGGGGAGAAACTCTGGGAGTAGATTGGAGTAAGGTAATACTCATCCAGCCAGAGAGTGAGTATGGAGAGGAGCTATTAGATATGCTCTTAGACTACATAAGATCTGGTAAGATCGGCTTAGCAGTATTAGATAGTGCTCCATTTATTATCCCTAAAGCAGTACAGGAAAAAGGCTTAGATGAGAAAAGCTATGGCGGTAACAGTGCTCTTATGAAAGCCTTTTGTGATAAGGCGGTACCGCTCTGTAAGAAAGTGGAGTGTACTTTTCTCCTCATCAATCAGCTAAGAGAAAATATTGGAAATCCGTACAAGCCTTTTAAGATCCCCTGTGGAACAGCTATAGCTCATGCGTGCTCACAGATCTTATGGTTTACAAAGGGATCCTTACTGGATGAGAAGTATAAAGAGGTAAGTAGCGGATATTCTAATCCTAGTGGTAATCTGGTAAGTGTAAAGGTGGAGAAAAATAAAGTCACTAAAAATGATCGTAGGCTCCAGACTTACACACTTAACTACAGTACAGGCGTGGATGAGATTAAGGATACCCTAGATCTGGCTATTATGCTGGGGATCATCTCACAGGCTGGAGCGTGGTTTAAGGCTACTCTTAAGGATGGTAAAGAGCAGAAAATGCAGGGATTTAATGGAGTGCAGGAGTTTTATTACAACGATCTGGAGGAGCTGGAGTATCTTAGAAAACAGGTATATGAGGCAGGGATGGTATGAGAGAAGTAGAGGAAACCTTAGCACATAACCTTAGAGAGGTAAGAGAGAAAAAGGGCTACACTCTAAAAGATGTGGTAAAAGGTACAGGATATACAGAGGTAAGTATAAGCAGGTGGGAAACAGGTACACGGATCCCTAAGGCTACAGTACTTTACAATCTAGCTAAATTTTATGGAGTATCTGTAGATAGATTTTTCTGGAAATAAGAGCAGGAGGAGGCAGTAAAAAGCCTCCTCTATTATTTTATACAGGGGTTATATAAAAAAGTGTTGACATTGTTATATAGGGGGTATATATTATAAGTGAGGTAAGGAACTAGATACAAACTGAAAGAGAGGTAAACAATATGAGATATAAAGAGGATAATGATAACAGATACAGAGTAAACTTTATGAGAGCTACAGAGGAGCTCATGGATGCCATCACAGTTGAGAGTTTTATCTCTTATTTAGAAGAAAATGCAGAGTTTGAGGATTATACAGTAGAGTACATTGACGGAAAATGTGTTAAGTGTAGAGCCTATGATCTCACAGAGGAAAACAGCAAGCTCCATAAGGAGTTTTTAGTAACAGAGGATGGCAGAGTATTTTACTGGAGAACCTTATTAGATAAGATCGAGTTAGTAGATGATGAGATCCCAGAGGGAATGGTAGAGGGATTACAGGAGGGAGATACATACAGAAATTTTAATGCTATCTGGGTTGTAGATAAGATTTATACGGTAGATGATCCTACACTTTGGTATAAGCTTAGAATTAAGAGCCATGTAATAAAGAAAAGCCCTATGTATAAAGGGATCGGTACTATGGATTGTGCATATAGCAGGGGAGCCTAAGGGATCCCAGATAGGAGGGAAATATGTTTACAGTTTATATTAAGAGTGCTGGAGGCACAAAGAAATACTTTACAGAGTTTGAAACAGAGGCGGAGGCTGAGAGCTTTTGTAGAGAATATGGCTGGGAGTGGATAGATGAGAATGAGTTTGTATGGGATATGGATTATGAGGAGGCGTAAAGATGGCTAAGATCGTTTATCTGAGAACCGATAAAAACGGTACTAAATATTATGCTAATTACACTTGCCCTAGATGTGGAGGAGCTGGAGGATCTGATAAATGGGCTTTTACAGGCTGGACTTGTTACGAGTGCGGAGGAACTGGAGAAAGCTCTACTCCAGTTATTGAAAAAGAATATACTCCAGAGTATAGAGCTAAGCTGGATGAGAGAGCTAGAAAGAGAGCAGAGGCTAAGAGGGCTAAGCAGGTAGAGGAGTTTAATAACAATCGTTTAGCAATAGCTGAGAAATACGGATTTAATCCAGAGGGTAAGATCTATGTAGTAACAGGTAACACCTATGAGATCCGTGAGGAGCTTAGGGAGGCAGGAGCAAAGTATAGAGGAGGGATTAACTGGTATTTCTTAGAGAAACAGGACAGATACCATACAACAGAGCTTAGCTATGAGGAGTGCCTTAATATCTATCCAGAGTACGGTACAATGAGCTGGAAAGACCTTACAGAGGTACAGGCAGTACTTAATAGTAAGATCCCTACAGAGGAGGATCCTAGCCAGTATGTGGGGCAAGTAGGAGAGAGGTTAGATCTGGTAGTAACTTTTAAGAAAAGATCTACCTATGAGATCCCTAGCTATGCAGGATGGGGTACAGATACGGTAGGGATCAATGTATTTAGAGATGATGCTGGTAACTGTTTTATCTGGAAAAGTACCTCAGCATTTTTTAACATAGCGGAGGGATCGCAGGTAAGATTGAGAGGAACTGTAAAGGAGCATAGCGACTATAAAGGCACTAAGCAGACTATATTACAGAGATGTAAAGTGGATGCGGTAAAATTATAAAGACAAGGGAGGAGTTAATTAACTCCTCCATAAGGAGGGCTAAGAGATGAGTATACACGGAGTAAATGCTAGACAGCTCCAGATAATAAGTATCCTTAAGGAGGCTAAGTGTACAAATACAGCGGAGCTACAAGAGGAGTTAGGAGTATCTAGGAGAACACTTAGAACGGATATAGCGTATCTAAAGAGAGTGTATCCAGATAAGTTAATAACCCATAGAGGCAGGTATACAGGCGGTTTAGAGTGGGTAGAGTAGGAGGAGCATATGGATCTAATAGAAAGAGTAGAAAGCTATAAAGTGTTATTTAAGGAGTGTAAAGCTCTGGAGCCTGTAAGTATGGCTCTAGCAAAGGGCTATAAATCTGGTACACCTCTCCAGAGATTAGAGATAATCAGAGAGCTAGATACAGAGCTTGCGGAGGTATACAGTGTAGAGATCCCTGTTATTACAGCGTGGGTAAGGGATGATAACTATGTACATTCTACAAAGGAGATTTTCTTAGGGGAGCCCTCCTTAGAGGGTTTTCTCCATCAATTTAGGCACCACTTACAAAATAAGGCAAGGGAGCCACAGTATAAGTATTTACTGGTAGAGAATGATCCTAAGGCGGATTACAGGATCCCTTATAAGGATTGTGTGTACAGGATGTATGGGGAGGATGATGCCAGAGCGTGGGCTAGGATGGTTATTGAGTTAGCCTCATAAATGAGTTATAATATAACCACTATATAAAAAGGTAGGTGGTTACATGATAAAGAGATTGAGCGTAATAATAGCTTTAGGTATTGCACTATCCTTATCAGCCTGTGGAAATACAGCTAAGGTAAATGAGCCCATAGAGGCGGAGAAAGTAACGGAGGCTATAGAAAGTACTCCAGAGGTAACAGAGGAGCCAGAAACAGCTACAGAGGAGGCGGAGGAGCTATCTGTAATCTATGCAGACGATGAGGAGATCAATTTATATCTGAATAGGTATAATGAGGTTAATGTGGGGCAGGAGATAACAGCGGATCAGTTTGAGCCCTATAAGCATCATGGTAGTGTACATAAAAATCAGATAAAACTCAAAACAGAGGAAACTACTATATCAGCTACAGGAACTAAGGTAACAGTATACTTAGAGTGTAAGGATCTGGAGCAGTATAAGGAGGCGTTTCTGAGGTTTGTAAAGCCTTTTAGTGATACCGATATAGAGAAATGCTGGGAGCAGGTTTTAGCGGATGATACAAGGGTTATAGAGTTTGACGGATTTAGTACAGAAACCAGTAAATTTAATGGAAATATAGAGTATATGAGTATCTATGGATCTATAGAGTAGGAGGCGGATTATATGAAAATCGGAGTAAGAAAACCTAGCCTTAAAAAGGCTATTAAAGCAAGCACTACAGGTAAGGCTAAGAGAGCGGTAAAGAAAGCGGTTAATCCTTTGTATGGTAAAAAGGGTGTAGGGCTGGCAAAGAACCCTAAGAGAGCTGTAAAAAATGCCGTATACAAGAAAACCACAGTAGGAGTAAAAGATTTACTCAAATAGGAGGGCTTAATGGATGAGCGTATAAAAGAGCTGATAGATTATATAAAAATGTTACAGGTAGCCTTAGAGTGTAGCACAGATCCAGAGGATATAGAGGCGGATAATCTAATGGATGCTATCTGGGAGAGTAAGATGGAATTAAAAGAGCTGGGATATGATGGCTGGGAGGATTTATAGGAGGTATCTATGGATAATGAAAAGCAGAAACAGGAGGTAATAGATTTTTTGGAGAATACCTACACAGGGGCTAAAATGATGGGAGATGAGGAGGTAATGCTGAGAGCCTCCAGAGCACTCTTAGCATTTAAGGCAGATGTGCATAAGGATATTTTCATAGAGGAGAATGTGCTGGAGTTTTAATACCAGAGAGAGGATCTTAGGATCCTCTTTTTTTTTTGTCTAAAAATACTTACCGATTGTGATTAAGTTATGTATCAGCAAAAGAGAGGAGGATCCGATGAGGAGAGAAGATTTAGAGGAGCGTTTGGATACTGAGGTAACAGTTACGCTCTTTGATGGAAGTGAGTACACAGGAGTACTTAGACAGTGTGGAACTGACTATGTAAGGGATAATGATAATTTATTTCTGGCAGGTAGAAAGTATTACTTTATAGAGATGGATTATGATATTTCCTGTATTTTTAGATGTTCTCATGTAAAAAGATGCAAGTATGCAGGAGGAGCAGGATGATAAAAGCTAGATACATAGGGGTAGAGTGTGAGCTCCAGAGCGGTAAGGTGTATCCGATTAAAACCAGATGTACAGGAAATAAGCTGGTGGTATCGGTAAGAGCTTATAAGTTTGAGTATAACTCTCTGGAGGAGTTTCTTAAGCGGTGGAAAGTGGAGGCGGTATATCATGGATGTAAGTAGGTTAATGATTTTGCTTAAGGAGGCGTGGAGCAGGGTAAGAGATGAGGGAGTAGGTGTAATGGGAGATTTTATAGGAAAGCCTTTTACAGCTACTACTATGAGTGAGTTGAATTATCTTGTAAACGCTCCTTTAGAGAGTATAAACAGAGAACTCCGAGAGGAGTTAGGTATAGAGCTTTATGTAAATACACTACCTCAGATAGAGGATCACTCAGTAAGTGGGTTCTTAGTGGTAAAAAGGGTAGGAGAGCCAGTAAAATTTCTGTGAGAGAGGAGTGTTAAGTGTGGGTAGAGCTGAGAGGCGTAGGCTTGAAAAGCAAAGAGGTAAACAGGTAAAAACCTATAATCTAACCAGATCACAGCTTCATAATGCAGTAAGGCAGGTAACAGAGGAGGATCTTAAGAGGATTAAACAGGAGGCTATGGAGGATGCCATAAATACAGCTATGACATTACTCTTAGTACTCCCTATGGAGGTACTCATGGATCATTACTGGAAAAAGACCTATGCAAAGAAGATACCAGAGTTTACAGAGCTGGTATTACAGTACTATGAACGCTGGCAAAATGGAGAGCTAGATATGGATGAGATGAAAAAGGATCTCTGGGAGTATGGCGGAGTGAGATTAGAAGAAAGAGAGGCAGAATAACATGAGTTTAAGAGTAAAAGCAGGTATTGATTTAGATGAACTTAAAAAGTACGGATTTAAGACAGGTAAAGAGTGGGCGGATGCTGGAGAGCGTTGTTTAGAGGGTATCGGCTATAAGTATCAGCATGAATGGTACCATAAGTTTTTAATGGATGCAGATGAGCCTAGTAAGATTGCTTATATTGCAGAGGATTATGATATTCCATGTGTACAGATCTCAGTAAGGACAGAGCATAGAGATTTGTATGTAGATGTAGCAGTAGAGGGTACTTATCATGTAGGAGGATCAGAACTAGATATTGTAACAGATACTATCTATGAACTTACACAGGCTGGAATACTGGAGGTAGTACCAGAAGAAAGCGAGGGTAAATAATATGGCTATCAGAAATATGCTACACATGAGCCAGCTAAAGGCGTTTGAGGAGTTTCTGGAAAGTAAGGGCTATTTGATTATACCTACAGTAGGAGCGTATGAGGTACTTAGAGCCAGAAAACCTAAGGAGAATATGGTAATTGTGTATAGAAAAGGCGGAGCTAAGGAGCATTTATCTATTATGGATAAAGATTTTTATTTAGTAAATGAGTTTTTGAGAATTAAGGAGGCTGAGTAATGTTTTGGTATGTAGTACTTGCAATTTTAATATTAGCAGGAGTAACTCTGGTAGAGAGTTTTTTAATAGTTTTTGTAGCTGGCTTGTTAGGGATTGGAGTTTCTTTTAAGGTTATTTTCTTTGTGATGTTTGTTATCAATTTCTTTATAAAAGGGGGCAGTAGTAAGTAAATGAAAAAGAAAATTAAGGATTGTACATTTAAAGAGTTTACAGGGTGGGCTAACGCTAGAGCCTGTGATGGTAGATGGAGTATGTTAGATGCTATGAATAGTATAAGTGTAATTAGTATGGTATATGAGGTAAAGCCTCTTTTCTTTAGAGGCAGGGTTAGAGAGGTTTTATGGAGAAAACTTAGGGATCAGTATTTAAACATGGAGGCAGAGATAGAGATTGAAAGATAGTACAAGAGCTAAGAGCTCAAAACAGGAAAAGCGTATAGCTAAGGCTATAGGAGGTAGGCAGGTAGTAGGATCTGGATCTACTCCATTCCTAAAAGGGGATGTAATAGCAGGAGATCTCTTTATAGAGGCAAAAACAAAGATGAACCCTAGCCAGAGTATCACAGTAAAAAAGAGCTGGATAGATAAGGCTAAGGAGCAGAGCTTAGCTATGAGAAAATCCGATTATGCAATAGCTGTATCTTTTGGAGATCCTAAAGATTATTACCTCATTGAGGATAGTTTTATGGAGGAGCTCTTAAAGGCAAGAGAGGCAGTAAAGCAGGTACAGGAGATCCCTTTTGAGGATATTCTAAACGGAGCAGTAGGAGATATAGAGTTAGGCTGGAATAGAGCCATAGACAAAGTAAGAAGAACCATAGAGGAGGTATATGAGTAATATGTGTAAAATTAGAGAGATGAACTTAGAAACAGCTAAGTACTATGGATATGAGGCACAGAGTAATCAGTTAGTAGAGGAGTGTGCAGAGCTCATACAGGCGGTAAACAAGTACCGCAGAGTAGAAACAGGCTTAGGACAGCCTGTAGCGGAGGATAAAAAGGCTATTGCTAGAGATAACTTAGTAGAGGAGATTGCGGATGTAGAGTTAATGCTGGAGCAGGTAAAGTATCTCCTCCAGATCCCAGAGGATGAGCTTTTAGCGGTTAAGACCTTTAAGGTAAACCGTACTAGAGAAAGAATGGAAAACAGTAAATAAAATATTTTTCAAAAACTATCTAAATTTTCCTCATATTGAGGATTAAGTTATTTATCAATAAAAATAACACACATAGAAAAGGAGAAAAATCTATGAAAGCATTTAAAGGATTTAACAAGGATCTTACCTGTAGAGGTTATCAGTATGAGGAGGGTAAGGAATTTCACACAGAAAGAGCGGAGTGCTGTGATACAGGTTTTCACGCTTGCGAGTATCCGTTAGATTGTTTCGGATATTATGATCCAGCACATAGCGTATACCATGAGGTAGAGTTATCTGGAGAGATGGATAGGAGCGGAGATAATACTAAGGTATGTGCTACTGATATTAAGATCGGAGCTAGATTATCTATTGCAGGACTTGTAAAGATGGCTATTGATTTTACTATGAGTAAGGTAAACAAAGAGGCAGGATCAGACGAGCGACACGGTTTTGCATCTGCTACAGGGTATAAAGGAGCCTCATCTGCTACAGGGGATTATGGAGCCTCATCTGCTACAGGGGATTATGGAGCCTCATCTGCTACAGGGTATAAAGGAGCCTCATCTGCTACAGGGGATTATGGAGCCTCATCTGCTACAGGGGATTATGGAGCCTCATCTGCTACAGGGAATTGTGGAGCCTCATCTGCTACAGGGTATAAAGGAGCCTCATCTGCTACAGGGGATTATGGAGCCTCATCTGCTACAGGGGATTATGGAGCCTCATCTGCTACAGGGTATAAAGGAGCCTCATCTGCTACAGGGGATTATGGAGCCTCATCTGCTACAGGGGATTATGGAGCCTCATCTGCTACAGGGTATAAAGGAGCCTCATCTGCTACAGGGGATTATGGAGCCTCATCTGCTACAGGGGATTATGGAGCCTCATCTGCTACAGGGAATTGTGGAGCCTCATCTGCTACAGGGTATAAAGGAGCCTCATCTGTTAGTGATCCTACTGGTGTAGCGGTTGCATGGGGGCATGAGGCGAGAGCCAAAGGTTGTAAGGGAGCTCATCTTATCCTCTCTGATTGGAGATTTATCGGAGAAAAGTACTGGGATGGAAGTTATAAGGATATGTACAATAAAGATAACTGGGAGCTTACAGGAGCTAAGATGGTAGTAGTAGATGGAGAGAAGATCAAAGAGGATACATACTACCGCTGTATCGAGGGAGAAATTGTAGAAGTAACAGAAGATGGAGAGATCGTAGAGGAATAATACAGAGAGTGGTACATTTTGCAAGAAAAGATGTACCACTTTTTTCTATTTTATCTAAAAATCCTCCTCAAAAGTGATTAGGTTATATATCAACTTAAAAAGGAGGTAAAAACCGTGTCAGAGGTAGGATGTGATATAGTTGAGTACCTTAAAGAGTTTCATACATCGGAGGGAAAAGCGGTAAAGGCTAGAGAGCTGTGTGTACTGTTTAATGTGCATGAGAAACAGCTAAGAAACATTGTAAGCGATCTGAGGCAGAATGGGGAGGCTATATGTAGCTCTACTTATGGTTACTGGTACTCCAGAGATCCAGATGATATATCCACTACCCTAAGCAGGTTAGTAGGGCAAGTGGATAATATGCAGAAAGTAATAGCAGGATTAAACAGGATCTTACAGGAGGTGCAGGATGAGAAAAAGGAGAATTAGAAGAAAGAGGAGAGCCAGAGTAAATATATTGCCTTTAATATTGGTAGGAGTGGTAATAGCAGGAGTAATTACTGTGATAACGAGTGTAAATCTAAAGGGAGCAGATAAAGAGCCTCCTACTGAGGAGATTTATATTACGGAAACTCCACAAGCTGAGAACATAGAGCCAGTAACGGAAACAGAGCAGGAGGCAAAGCTGGAGCATGATCTTAATTATACATATCCGTATAATACGATGAGTGCAGACTGGGGATCAGAGGTATACGAGGATGGATTTAGATATTATGAAATCCCACAGGAGTATAAGGATGCTGGAGGATGTTTTCCAGAAATAGTACAGGTTTACCTCTGGTGTGAGTGTAAAGAGTACGGAGTAGATTATTATACGGTACTAGCCATCATAGAGAGGGAGAGCGGTTATCACTGGGATAAGGTAGGAGATAACGGAAACAGTAAGGGCTATATGCAGATATACGAGAAATGGCATACAGAGCGGATGGAGGCGGAGGGAGTAACAGATCTCTTTAATCCATATCAAAATGTCAGAGTAGGGCTTAACTGTTTAAGAGAGATACAGGATAAGTATTTAGCATCTAGCGGAGAAAATTGTGTACTCATGGTATATAACATGGGAGAGAGTACAGCTAAAAAGCTGTGGGCTAAAGATATTTATAGCTCAGCATATAGCAGAGAGGTAATAGCCAGAGCACAGGAATTAAGACAGGAACTAACACAGGAATAATACAGGATCAAGCAGGAGTATAGGAAAAAACTATACTCCTTTTTTCTTGTTAAAAGGGAGGTACACGATGTTTAAGGTAGGAGATGCCATTAAGTGGATGTGTCCTCTGGATAATGATTATACCTATGGAGAGATTATAGCTCTTAGAAAGAGTGTAGCTACAGTAAAAGGCACTGGGTTATACAGCGGTATTACAGCGGAGGTACACCTAAGATACATAGAAAAGCTAATGAGAGGAGGCGGTAGCGTTGGGAGCGATTGTAAGAAATGTAGTAAACGATCAATTACTAAGGCTGAGTTATAAGGATCCTAAGAACATAAAGAGATTTTTGAGAAACTGGGGAGGCTTAGAGGGCTTAAGTGAAAAAGGAGATACAGTAGCTACCTGTATCCTCACAGACCTTAAGACAGTAACAGCTATTGATCTGGATAAATACCATAAAAGCGATAGAGCAGAGTTTAATAAGGCATACAGAAAAGGAAAGCTAAGCCATTATCAGTACATGAGTATAGCGTATGTGCTGGTACTGGGATATACACAGGATGAGTTAGCGTTTGTAATGGGTGTGGATCAGAGTGTGATTAGTAAGAATATAAACAGCGGTATAAAGAGAATACAGAGAGAGCTTAGAGCTTATCTGGAGGAGGATTAGATGAGTTTAATAAAGTGTGGAACCGATGAAAACGGATCCTACATAGAATTGAAAAGACCGAGAGGAGAAACACCTCTATGCTTTATAGATGAGTGCGGAGTAGTACACGATACCATAAGGATTTATGAGTACAAGGCAGTAAGGAGTAAAGAGATCCCTACAGATAGCAGATGTGTAATGTGTGGGGAGATAATACCAGAGGGCTCTATGGTGTGCGATAGATGCAGAGAGGCGGTGGAGGGATTTGAGTAAGTTTAGGCGTGAGGAAGATGAGGCGGATAAATGGCTAAGAGAGCACGATCCTTACTATACATCCTCAGATAGGGATAAGAGAAAGAAAATGAGTAATCCCTATGAAACTCCAGAGCAGGAAAAGCGGAGGAGAGAAACAGAGATCCCTCTTAGTAACCTAAATAGCTACCAGAGAGTGCAATTTAAGCAGGTAGGAGGCTCTTATACAGAGCGTGGAGAGTTTGATCTGTAAAAGGGTGCATAAAAATTACAGATATGTACCCTAACTAATGAAACAAAATTACATAGCTTAGGAAATAAATAGAAAGAGAGGTACATGAGGCTATGAAAGATTTACAAGTAAAGTACACAGATCCGCTGGATCTTATCCCTTATGAGAATAACCCTAGAATTAACGATTATGCAGTAAAAAAGGTTATGGAGAGTATTAAGGAGTACGGATTTACTAATCCGATTATCGTAGATGCAGATATGGTTATCATCGCAGGGCATACGAGGAGAGAGGCTAGTATCTTAGCAGGGCTGGATAGAGTACCATACATAGTAAGAGATGATCTCACTCCAGAGCAGGTAAAGGCTTATCGTATTGCAGATAACAAGTTGGCAGAGTTAAGTAACTGGGATGATGAGTTACTCAAAAAGGAGTTATTTGAGTTACAGGCGGTAGATTATTCCTTAGAGGTAATGGGCTTTACAGAGATAGACCTTAAAGAGATCTTTACAGAGAAAGAAGTACCTAAGGAGAAAAAGAAGAAAGAGGAGAAAACTACTTTACCTATGCTCCGTTTCGGATCCAACAGTGTAAGGATTACAGAGGATGAGCTGGTAATGCTTAGCAATAGATACAATGAGTATGTAGAGAGTACTCCAGATGAGGGCTTTATTACATGGCTTTTAAAGAGAGGCTTATAAAAAAGAGCGTGGAGGCGGAAAAAGTGGTTATGAGCGGAGTAAGAGAAAGTACCTTAGCAGAAGAAATAAGAGATCTAAAAGATCTGGGAGTAGAGGATCATGTTATAAAAAGAATGATGGATAAATATAACAGGATGCTTACAGATCATGGAGATACTTGTAACATGATCCGAGAGGAAGTATACCGAGAGGTAAGAGGCGTAAAGGCGGAGCTGGCGGAGAAAGAAACTATCATAAGAGTATTAACAACTCATATAAGAGAGAAAGAGCTACTGTAAGAGGTAGCTCTATTTTTTAGCAATGAAATGTTAATGAAAATTTATAGAAATATTACTGTATATACTGAATAGCAAATGAACTATGTAAAATTTATGGTAAGTAATTAAAAATTACAGAAATTACAGTAATACAGTAGATTTTTAAGAGAAAAAGAAAAGGGCTGATAAAGAGGAGCCCAGAGAGGAGGTTTTAGGAAGATGGCTACAGAGAAATTAAGTAATGAAACTACCGCACAGAAAGAGGCTTTTGAGATTTATTATGCTTTAGGATCTAAAAGATCTCTTAAAGTAGTAGCTCAGCAGGTGGGGAAAACGGAGCGTACTGTGGCAGGGTGGAGCAGATCTTTTAACTGGAGAGCCAGAATAACTCAGAGAGAGATAGATGAGGCAAATAACCGAGAAACCAATAATATTAGTGCTCAGACTATGGATGTTAGGACTAGATACCGTATTATTATGAATAATTTGATAGCTAGAGCAACAGAAAAGATGGCTAAGGGGGAGCTGGAGATTAAAAGTATCTCTGATATGGAGCGTGTAGTTAAGTTGGATCTTCTTTTAATGGGAGAGGCTACAGAAAAGGTAGATCGTAACGGTGTAGTAGAGTTTTCTAAGGCAGATAGAGATAGATTTGATAAAGTTGCTAAGCTATTAGAAAACATTGAGGATTAGTGCAGATTGCACAGTGGGTATAAGGTTTTTTCCTAGGGAAAATACAGAGCCCTTTGTAAGAATTGTACAAAGGAAAAGAAAAAAGGTAAATAAATCTAACTTTTTAAGGTTTATGTGATTATGTTACTTATCAAACATAAGGAGGTAAGCATAATATGAGTAATGCTATTAACCCAGAACACTATAACAGATTGAACCCACAGCCTAAGGATGTAATCAGAGCGTGGGGCTTAAATTTTAACTTAGGGAGTGCTGTAAAGTATATCTCCAGAGCAGGTCATAAGGATGATATTGTACAGGATCTTAAGAAAGCACAGGAGTTTATCCAGTTTGAGATTGATGCTATCGAGGGAGCCAGAGCGGAGAGAAAAGATAAGCCTAAGCATGAGGATTTTATGGATGCTATGTTAAGAGGTTTGTTTGGAGGCTCTGTAGGACATATCGAGATCACAGGCAAGAGAAACGGTAAGACCGATGAGGAGATTGCTGAGATCGTAGATAAAACCATTAAAGATATTATCTCTGGTATGGCAGGAGTAAAGCTGGAGGAGATCAAAGAGGGAAACGGATACACAGAGGTACATATTACAGGTAATGCTAATCCGATTGAGGTAAGAGAGTACATTGAGCGAGAGCTTAAGGATCGCTTAGCTATGGTGCTGTAAAAAGTGTGTCATTTGTTCGCAAAAGTATAGAGTACACCTATGGCGGAAAAACGGAGGTAAATAATGAAAATCGTAGATGCAGGATATGAGATCTTAGATCCCATCAATGGGGAGGAAATCTTAAAGAAGATCGAGAGAGTAGCAAGAGTATGTTATAAGAGTGAGGATAAAATCACAGAGGGATCCGCTGAGAAGATGGTAAGAGCTCTCATTAAGAGTAATCACATGGCGATGCTGGAGCACTACTCTTTTAGTGTAAAGTTTATTTGTGATAGAGGTGTATCACATGAGATTGTACGCCACAGAGTAGCCAGCTATGCACAGGAGAGTACAAGGTATTGCAATTACAGTAAGGGTAATGTAGGAGATGTAACCTTTATCCGCCCATGTTTCTTTACTGAGAATAGCGTGGAGATGGATAACTGGGTAGATAGCTGTATGAAAGCAGAGCAGTTATACAAGGATTTTATCCTTATCGGTAGAACTCCACAGGAGGCAAGATCTATTTTACCTACCAGCCTCAAAACAGAGGTAGTAATGACAGCTAACCTTAGAGAGTGGAGGCACTTCTTAAGCCTTAGAGCTTGTGGATCTACAGGAAAGCCTCATCCGCAAATGTTAGAGGTAGCAGTACCGCTCTTAAAGGAGCTTAGAGAGAGAGTACCTGTGGTATTTGATGATCTGGAGCCTATGGAGTGGGAAACAGTTAAATAAAGGCAGAGGTTAGGGAGGGAGAGCTGTAAAAGGCTCTCCTTTTCAGTTAGGAGGATTATATGATTATCTTAGTAGGGATTGGATGCTTTATATTAGGAGGCATTGTAGGAGTAATAACTATGGGTTTATGTGTAGCAAGCTCTAACAGTAGGGTGGAGCTGGAGAATAGACAAAAGGAGGATAAAGAGTAATGCAGATAGTAAGCGGAGATATAACCAGAGATATTACTGGAGAGATTGTATATCTTAAGGCATATAAGCAGATGGTAGGAGAGGTAACAGGGTATAGTACTGAAAAGGGTACAGCTACAGTAAAGCTCTGTGATACAGGGCTGGAGATAACAGTATCTTTAGATGATATTGAGAGTACAGGTAGTACACAGCCTCACAGAGCTTTTAATAGTGAGGTACATATCTTAGGAACCAGATACAGTATCCGTATCATAGATGAGGATGATTATAGATACGATAGAGAGGCGGATGGATGGTGTGATCCTAGTGTAAAGGAGATCCTCATTTTTAACTATAAGCAGAGTGCGGAGAGTGTAAAGGATCTGATAGCATATCAGAAAAAGGTACTACGCCATGAGATAGTACACGCTTTTCTCTATGAGAGCGGTTTATGGCAAAATGCCTACGGTAGTAAGTGCTGGGCTAAAAATGAGGAGATGATAGATTGGATGGCTATACAGATCCCTAAGATCCAGAGAGCGTATAAGGAGGCGTACTGTGATGAGTGATTTAGGAAGATGCAAACATACACTCTATATCCTTAAGCATAAGCCAGCATATAAAAAGGGCTGGGGCTGGAGGTGTATATACTGTGGCAGGACTTATAAAGACCTCAGAGAGGAGGCAGAGTATAAGGAACGTGAGAGGAGGAGTAGAACATGGTAGCAGGATTATTAAAGCTGGTATTTATTCTCTGTACCATAGCGGTAGTAGGATTATCGGTAGTAGATACACTCTGGTTTAATGCTATGCCAGAGAGTAACCGTTATAAGAATGTACAGGCGTTTAATGTGGTTACGCTGTGGATCGTAGCTATAGTACTTATTATCAAACTGGTAACGATGTAGGGAGCTAACAGGCTCCCTTTTATTATGCGTAGAAAGGAGGTTAGGCGGATGTGTTAGGAAAGAAAAGAATACAGGCTATAGAGGCTATTATAAATAGCTTTAAGGATGATAGGGATAGTGCTATTAGAATGTGTGTAGAGCGTTTATCTTTTCAAGATGCTTATTATGTGGTGTGTAGATATATTACTAAGAGAAATGTAATGCAGTTACATAGGAGCATTATCTCTAATATATCAAGCAATAAGAGCACGCTAGATCTAGCCCCTAGAGGTTTTGGTAAAAGTACTGTAGGCGATGTTGATTATTGTATTACGAGGATCCTCAGAGATCCTAATATCCGTATTATGATAGGATCCAAAACACAAACACAGGCGGAGGCGTTTCTTAAAGAGGTTCGTACCCACTTTGAGCAAAACGAGGATCTTATTAGGATTTTCGGAGATTGGAAAACCAGTAAGGATAATGTATGGAATGATCGAGAGTTTACGGTAAATAAGAGGAGCATTATTAAGAAAGAGGCTACTCTAACAGCACTAGGAGCCTCTGGAGCGGTTATTTCTAAGCACTTTGATGTAATTATAGGCGATGACTTAGTAGGGCTGGAAAATGCCAGAACAGAAAAGCAGAGGAGTAACCTTAAGGAGTGGTTTTATAGCTCTCTTTTCCCTACACTGGAGCCAGATGGAGAAATCCATATACTGGGTACACGATATAACCCATTGGATCTGTATGAGGATCTGATAAAGAGTAAGGATTATGTGGTAAATATACAGAGAGCTATAAGAGTGGTAAATGGTAAGAAAGTATCTCTCTGGGAGGAAAAGTTTAGCTTAGAGAGGCTGGAGGCTATTCTTAAGCAATCTGGTAAGATTATTTTCAATATGCAGTATCAAAATGATACAGAGCTGGCAAAAGGTAAGATTTTTAAGGCTCAGTATTTCAGATATTACGAGGAGTACAAGATTGATTATGATTTTCAGACAGCTAAGGTACGAGTTAAGACAGAGGATGGTATAGATCAGTGGATTAAAGTAAATCTTTGTTTCGGATGCGACTTAGCAATATCTGAGAAAGAGCAGGATAAAGGAGATTATTTTGTACTTATGGTAATAGGGGTAGATGCAGATCATAACGTGTATGTACTGGATTATGTGAAAGAGAGATTAACCTTTAATACTCAGCTTAATACCATTATCGACTACGGTAGAAATAAATTCCCTATGGTAGAGCGGATCGGAGTAGAAACGGTAGCCTATCAGAAATCCTTAGCACAGGAGCTTAGGAGATTATCTTTACTCCCTATTATCAATATCAATACCTCTAAGGACAAAGTAACAAGAGCTATGAGGAGATCGGCTAACTTTGAAAACCACAAGGTATATTTTAGAGAGGGTATGGATGATCTGGAGGAATGCTTATTGTTATTTCCAGAGGTGGATCACGATGATTTATTTGATGCCCTAGATTTTGCTATGACTATGGCAGATGGCGGTAATGAGATCAGAGTACTTAAAAGAGAAGATTTTAGAATTTAGTGTAAAAGCCCTAATAAGTGAGGGCTTATTTTTATGCAGAAAAGGAGGATATAAGCAATATGGCAGAGCTTAGCAGACCGATAGATAGAGAGTTTAATGTAGAAGTTGAGGGAGGCAGATTTAGTACAGAGTTTTTAAATGATCTGGTAGATACTCATGTAAATAAGATAGCTCCCAGATATATAAAGTTTCAAAAACTGTACGAGGGTAAGCATAAGATCCAGAATAGACCGAGAAAAGACAAAAACAAGCCTAATAACAAGCTGGTAAATGACTTTTTCGGACAGACGATTGATAACACAGTAGGTTATTTTCTGGGTAATCCTATTGTACTTAACTATACAGAGCCTAAAAAGGATAAGGCACCTGTAGAGGCAGATCCAGCGGATGTAGGAGTAGACCTTACAGAGCTGGAGGATACAGCGGTACAGGATGAGTTAGATAAGATCTGTAGTGATAACGATAAAGACGATCTTTTTATAGAGTGGGGTAAGGAGGCTATGATTAAGGGCTTATCCCATATCTTAGTATATCAAGACGAGGAGAGCCACACTAAGATGATGAGAGTATCTCCAGAGGATCTTATTGTGGTGTATAAGAACAGCTCCACAAAGGAGCCAGCTTATAAGATCCGCCTGTATGATATTGATACAGAGGATACTAAGAAAACTACCCACTATGCAGAGGTATACAGCCCTACTAAGGTAGAGATCTTTAAGTGTGTAGATGATGGCTCCTATGGGGCTACAGGAAAAGGTAAGGCTAGACAGTTTGCAAGCTATGAGTTTGTAGAGGAAAAGCCTCATATCTACGGTAGGATCCCTATTATCACTGTTTATAACAATGAGGAGCAGATGAGCGATCTTGAAAAGATAGAAACGCTGGTAAATGACTATGATAAGGTGCTTTCCGATGTATCTAATGAGTTTGAGGCATTTAGAAACGCTTATTTAATGCTTAAAAACATGGTAGCAGGTAATGATAGCATCCAAAAACTCAAAGATGAGGGAATTGTAGAGGTAATGGAAAATGGAGATATGAAATTCATTACAAAGGAGATCCAGACGGAGGCACTAGAAAACCATCTTAACAGGCTGGAGAAGAATATCCACAAGTTTTCCGCTGTGCCAGATCTCTCAGATGAGAACTTTGCAGGAAATCTTAGCGGTGTAGCTATCAGATTTAAGCTCTTTGGGCTGGAAACTAAGTGTATTATCAAAGAGAGAAAAATGGAAAAGGCTATAAAGGAGCTGGTAAGAGTGCTTAGTGTGCCTATTCATGTAAATACAGGGCGTGAGGTGGATGTACTTAACCTCAAAGTGGAGTTTAGTAGAAATGTACCTAACAATCTTACAGAAATTGTAGATACAGTAAGTAAGCTGGATGGAAAAGTGGATAAGGAAACGCTCCTCAGCTTACTCCCATTCATTGATAACCCTAAGGAAGTGCTGGAAAAGCTGGAGGCAGATAAGGAAAGAGATAGACAGAGTACAGATCCTTACTCTACGCAGAATATTACAAATGATAGTAATAACTTATTCCCTAACCTCAATGCACAGAATAGCCCACAGGAGGCTTTAAATGCACAGGGGGCTACAATTCCTCAGCCAGAACAGTAAAAGGGCTATATGAGGCTGTAAGGAGGTGTAAAGAGTGGCTAATGTAGGCTATATAAACAAAGAAGTAGCGAAAATGTACGGTATCCTATACTCAGAGCTTACTCCAGAGCAGAAAAAGATCCTCCATGAGGACAGTGTGAGGAGAGCTAAGCTCATTAAGGAGCGTGAGGATGCAGTACTTAAAAATAATCTCAAAGCGTTTGAGGATGAGGCTAAGATGGAGAAAGTCTTAGCCTCTATTTACGCTAGTTGCCAGAAAGAGATCCTTGCCAGCGTAACAGAAACTATAGCAAAGGTACAAAAGGCTGGGGGAGAGTGGAGTTATGCTAATCAATCAGCACTCACACGGAGTAGAGGATTATTTGAGCAGATCGGAGAGCAAATAAAAGCCTTAGGACAGAAAGAGCAGATTACTTTTAGGCAAGGGCTTAGTAATATCTATACGGATCAGTTTTTAAGACAGGTATACGATCTGGGGCAGAGTATAACGGTAAAGGCTAATTTTAACAGGCTTAATCCAGCTCTGATACAGAAAACCTTAGATTATCCGTGGAGCGGTGCTATGTTCTCAGATAGGCTCTGGCAGGATAAGGAGAGGCTGGGTAGAAATCTCCGTGTAGGACTTACTCAGAGTATGATACTGGGAGAGGGAATACCTCAGATCACGGATAGGATCAATAAGGGCATAGACACAGCCAGATATAACGCTGAGAGGGTAGCAAGGACAGAAACAAAGAGAGTTACCTACTGTGCTCACGATGATGTATATAAAGATACTGGGGTAGAGGAGCTTAGATACCGCTGTGCTAATGGCGGAGATAGTAGAACTTGCCAGTATTGCAGGGCAGATAATGGTAAGGTATTCAAAAGGGGAGAGGAGCCTACTCTCCCACGCCATCCTAACTGTAGATGTGTGTATATTCCTGTAGTAGGTGATACTTTTGAGGATAATGAGCTTAATGAGCTCACAAACTCAATAAGAGGAGCTGAGAATTATGAGAAATGGAGAGAGGCAGAGGCTAAAAAGCAAGAGGAGATAAAACCTGTAAAAAATGTTAGTACAAAGATGGTAGAGAAAGAGCATAAGGAAAATCCTACTCCTGTGCCAGAACAGATTAAGCTCACAGATTACCCACAGGCTTTTTATGCTACTAAGCCAGAGGCTAAAAGCACACAGGCTTTATTAGATTATATGAACTCTAAAACATCCACAGATCCTAATGTGGTAGCACTATATACTAAAATGGATAAATTGTGTGAGGGGCTATCCGATGAGGTAGTACTAAAGGTAACACATGGGGAGCACAGGGTTAAGAGATCGTGGAATAGAAATTTTGAGTATGTTTTGGATGTGGGTATCCCTAAAATAAATCCTAAGTATATCGGTACCTATGATACTAACCTCCATGAGGAGATGCACTTTTTAGATATGCTGATAACTGTTAAGGATAATAAGGATAGGTTACCTAGTAAAATGTTTTCACAGTCTTATAAACCTCTTGTAGAGGCGTTTGATAAGGCTACTCCAGTTATCGGAGATAAGGCTAAAAAGCTCTTTGAGGATTTTGCCAAAGAGTGTGATATAATATATAAAAAGCAACAAGAAACCTTTAATACACAGCATGAGGATCTTAAAGAGCAGTATAGATCTGGAAAGATTGATTGGAAAAAATACAATAGCCTTTATAAGAAACTCTCAAAAGAGGTTAATGAGGAGGCAGATAATGAGCGTAGGGCTCTTTTTGGAGGCGGAGTATCTGGATTACAGGATATTTACGATGCAGTAAGTAAGGGAACTTTTAGAGATACTGGACAGGTTACATACGGTCACGGATCCGCTTATTATACAGATAGGCGTAGGACTAATCCTAATTGCTCAGAGAGTTTAGCTAACTATTCCTCTCTTTGCGTAGGACATCCAGAGCTTATAGATATTTTAGCTGAGGATTATCCAGAGATTGTAACAGCATTGAGAGGATGCGTGGAGGCTATGTTAAAGGAGGTGCCTAAGTAATGGAGGAAAAGAAAATACAGATTATGGATCTTTTATCTTATGCTATCGGTATTCCAGAGATGAAATATTTTAATCTGGATAGTGATGAGCTCTTAGATGAAAAGATAGAGGTACTTACTCAGATTAAAGAGGGTAAGACGATAGCAGAGATCCCTAACTTTTATAAAGTGCTGGAGGATTTACCAGAGGATGATATGTGGGATTAACTCACAGGAGAGGCTAACAGGTGTAAAAACTTGTTAGCCTCTTTTTTTTTGCTCTGAAATAAAAATCTAAAGAAACTGAAAAAAGATTACATAGTAAATACATATTTTCTCCAGATATTTACCCTAACTTATGTAGAAACAGTAGGGATATTTTGCAGATAACTTACGAGGGATCAGCATTATATAACTCATTTTAAGGAGGATAACAACTATGGCAGATGTAAACACAAACACAGCTACACAGACACAGGAACAGGGTAACGGTACCCAGACTAATACCACAGCTAACGCTAACACTACTGGAGCAGGTGCAGATAACACTCCTAAGGTAAAGACAGAGGAGGAGATCAGAGCAGAACTCCAGAAAGAGTATGAAAAGATGGCAGATAAGAGAGTAACGGATGCCATTAAGAAAAAGGAAAAAGAGTGGGCGGATAAGCAGGCTAAGGAAAAAATGACAGAGGATGAGCGTAGACAGGCAGAGGAGCAGGAACGCTTACAGGCACAGGCTAAGAGAGATCTGGATCTTACTATCAAGGGCTTAAAGCTGGATGTAGTAGATGCGGTACAGGAGATGGGGCTGGATGCTGGCTTTAGAAACCTTATCGCTGTAGAGGACTTAGCAACTATCGCAGATGAGGATGAGCGTAAAGCTAAGCTCACTGAGAGAGTAAAGGGTATGAAAAAGCTCTTTGATGCTGAGGTAGCTAAGGAAGTTACAAAGGCTAAAGCTGAGTTTCTCAAAGGATCCACTCCAGCTACAGGATCCTCATCTAATAACAAGAAAGATGAAACTAAGTATGATGCATACAAAAAGGCTGGAAATGTAAAGGGTATGCTTAACGAGAAGTTAGGGGCATACAGAAACAAGGAAAATGAGGAGTAAGCCAGCTCCTCAAAACAAAAATAACTCAAACAGGAGGTAAATAACAATGGCAGGAATGGTTAAAAGAGCTGATTTTTTGGAGAATGAGGTTGTAGACCTCACAGAGGAGATTAAGCTGGTATCTCCTACAGATACTCCGCTTACTACTTTGCTCATGGGTAGAGGGCAGGTAGTACCAGCAAACGATATTACAGTAACATGGAGAGAAAAGGAGCTTAACTCTGATAGAGGTACTCTTAAGTTAGAGGGTGCTGAGGCAGGAGATGTTATTACATCTAGCAGAAAAACTCTCTCTAACGTGTGTCAGATTATCGAAAAGGTAACACAGGTATCTGGTACAGCTAGATCCCTTAATCCTAAGGGTATCAACGATGTATTTAATAGTGAGGTACAGGATCGCTTAGTAGAAACTAAGAGAGATATGGAGTGGTACTTCCTTAATGGTACTAAGGCTCTGGAGAGCGGATCTACTCCTAGACAGATGAATGGACTTGTTAATCTGGTAGCATCTGGAAACGTGGTAGAAACTAAGGGAGCCCTTACAGAGGAGCACTTCTTAGATGCACTCCAGAAGATGTGGGAGCATGGAGCACAGGGAGAGTATTTCTCTTTTGTAAATGCAAATGTTAAGCGTATGATTAACAACCTTGCTAAGGCAGGTAACAATGTACGTTTCTTAGGCGATAACGGATCTATGCAGAATGTACTTGGTATCGGAGTACAGAAGATCGTAACAGACTTTGGAGAAATCTCTTTAGTACTGGATCGTTACGCTGATACTAAGACTATCCTTACAGTAGACTTAGGAGAGGTACAGATCGCAGAGCTTAGAGGTACTTTCTATGAGGATCTCCCTAAGGCTGGAGATTATTTCAAAGGTCATGTACTTAATGAGAGTACAATCAAGCTCCTTAACAGCCATGCAGGATCTAAGATCTCTATCACAGAGGCAAGTCTTTAATTTTTGGTAAGGAGGTAAAAGGATATGCCTAGAAAAGCACAGAGTACTCCAGAGCAGGAGGAAAAGAAAGAGGCGGTAAATGCTCCAGCCGATGAAAAACAGGAGCAGGAAAATGGTACAGAGGCTCCTACAGAGGGTGCTGTATCCCCAGAGGTAACTCCAGAGCAGGAGGAAAAGAAAGAGGCGGTAAATGCTCCAGCCGATGAAAAACAGGAGCAGGAAAATGGTACAGAGGCTCCTACAGAGGGTGCTGTATCCCCAGAGGTAACTCCAGAGCAGGAGGAAAAGAAAGAGGATAAGCCTAAAAAGGTGTATCACTTTACCTCTGAAAATCCTTACTTAACTGTATCCGCTGTAGGCGTGTATTTCAGTGATGGTAAGGCTAGTACAGACAATTTAGCAGTAGCTAAGTATCTGGCTGGATTAGAGGGCGTAGAACTTGTAGAGGAATAAGGAGGGATCTCCTATGGATAGCTTAGAGCGTTGTAGGATCCTTTGTGGAATATCAGAGGATAACACAAAAAAGCTGGGGCTATTGAGTGTGCTCTTAGAGAAAGCAAGAGAGGATATAGAGGCATTTTGCAGAGATACCTTTATAGAGGCTCTTACTAACGATGAGGGCATTATTACAGGGTATGCGGATGTATTCCCTAAACAGCTTAAGAATGTGCAGGAGGATTTAGCTATCCAGCGATTTAGAAAGCTGGGGGCTGAGGGAGAGAGCTCTTACACCTTAGCGGATGAGAGTGTAACCTTTGATGATCCATTACCTGTATCAGTAGAAAAAAAGCTGTACCCATACCGCCAGTTATTCCCTAGATCCTATACGCTGGATGATCCAGTAGGCGGATATAAGGAGGGCTAAGGTATGCAATTTCTCTATGATAAGCAAGTGGTAGTAAAAAGATACTCCTCAACTTTAGGAGAGTTTAACCGTCCTAATAAAACTCTTGTAGAGGTTGGTACTTATGAGTGCCATACCGCAGAGAGTAGTACTACCACAGCACAGCTCCAGCCACAGAAAAAGAATACCACAGATCTTACACTCTACACAGATCCAGAGGCTCCTATCAAAAGGGGAGATATTTTATATATCTATGAGCTGGATGAGTACGATAAGCCTATTATGAGTACGGAGTTTAAGGCTATTGCAGATAAGCCTTACAAAAAGCGTACTCAGCTCATTGTATCGCTCCTCAGTGAGGAGGAGGTATAGTGGAGGGCTTTACTATCGAGGGCTGGGATGATTTTGTAGAGAACTTTAGTAAGTTTGTGGATAAATGGGCGGATAAGAAAAAGATCCTCCTCCAGAGGATGGCTAATATCTATCATGGCGAGGTTATACCTCATGTGCCAGTAGATACCTCACGGTTAGTAGATAGTATTACCATTTTCGGAGAGGGGATACCTCACGATTTTGTAGAGGTGGGAACTAATGTAGAGTATGCTCTGTATGTAAATGATGGTCATGTACAGCATAAGAGATTTTTACCAGCGGATAAGCTGAGTGTGGGCGGAAAAGCTAAATACCTTAAGAACAGGAACCAAAAAGGGATCATGTTAAAAGAGAGCTATGTAAATGGCTCTTTTTTTATGGAAAAAGGTATGCAGGATGCTAAGCCCAGACTTAACAGGCTGGTAGAGAGCTTTTTACAGCAAATAGGCAGAGAGATAGAGGGAGGTAGCTTATGAGATTGCTTAACAGCGTATGCAGGGTTATAGCCTCCGCTTATTCTGGGGTGCCAGTGCATATAGAGGAGGTTCCTAATAATTTTGAGCGTAACAGCTTTTATGTAACGCTGGCTACAGGCAGTAGCGAGTTAAAAAATATCAATGTGTATGAGGATGATCCGATATTCCAGATCGTTTACTTTGCGAAAAGGAACGAGGCTAATCAAGTGGTAGCGGAAAAACTCTATGAGGTAAAGGAGGAGCTTAAAAGGCTTTTCCTCCTTAAGAGGGTTGTACCTGTGATCCCTTTAGCTGGAGTAAAGGAAAAGCCTAGATATGCAAAGATAGAAAACTACTCCGATGATGTGAGGGTTAGTGAGGGAGCTTTATATGTAAAGATCACTCTCAACTTTACAGAGGATGTACCTGTAGAGGATAACTATGAGCTTATTGGAGATGTGGATATTGAAACAAAGACAGTAACAAACGGATAGGAGGTTAAACAGAATGGGATTACCAGATATTATTATTGAGTTTTCCAAAAAGGCAGTAACAGCCATCCAGAACGGATCTACAGGCATTGTAGGTATTATGCTTAAGGATGCCAAAAACAAGGGGGCTATGGTGCTCCGTAGTGTGGATGAGATCCCTACTGGAGATAGTGCTTTTAGTGCAGAGAATACCGCTTATATTGAGAGAGCGTTTATCGGCTCTCCATCTAAGGTAATTATCTACACGATGGATACAACAGCAGAGAGTTACGATGAGGCTACAAAGTATTTTGCTACACAGAAAGTAAATTACATTGTAGGAGCTCCAGATCTTACCACAGAGGAGGCTACTAAGCTGGCTACATGGGTTAAGGGTATCAGAAAGAACTCTGTACGCAGACCTGTAGCAGTACTCCCTAAGACCGCTGGAGATAGCAGGGGCGTTATTAACTTTGAGGTAGTAAACAGCTCCGCTACAAATAAGATCGAGGTAGGAGAAAAGCAGTATACAGAGGCGGAGTACTGTAGTAGAATTGCTGGCTTGTTAGCTGGTTTAGATCTCAGAGTATCTGCTACCTATAAGCCTCTTACGGAGGTAACAGCTATCCCTCTGGTAGATAGTGATGAGGAAGTAGATACCGCTATTGATGCTGGTAAGCTCACTCTCTATAACGATGGAGAGCGTGTTGTAATTGCAAGAGGTGTAAACTCCCTCACTACAGTTACAGAGGTAGAAACAGCGGATCTCCAGAAAATCAAGATCAATGCTATACAGGATCAGATTGAGGGAGATATTTACAGCACTATTAACAAGAGCTACATCGGTAACTACAGTAACTCTTATGATAACAAGTGCTTACTGATTACAGCTATCAAGGGCTACCTTAGAGGGCTGGAGGCTACAGAGGGAGGTAAGGGCTGGCTTAAGGCTGATAGCTCTACTATGGAGATCAATGTAGCTAAGCAGAAACAGTACTTAGAGAGTATCGGAGTAGATACCTCTGAGATGGATGAGCAGGCTATTAAGGAGGCTAATACAGGCTCTCATGTATTCCTTAAGGGTACAATTTCTATCTTAGATGCTATCGAGGATGTAGATATTTTCATCAATAAGGATTAAGGAGGTAATTACAGATGGCAGTAGAAACAAAGCGAATTTGTAACGGTACCTTTGGAGAGCTCTGGTTAGACGGAGATTATGTAGGAGAGTGCTATAAGGCACAGGCAAAGGTAGAGTTTACAAAAGAGGAGATTAAACAGTGCGGTACTTTCTTCACTGATAACAAGGTTGTCGGATGTAAGGGTACAGGATCTCTTACTATGCACAAGGTAAATTCCAGAATGGCTATTAAGGTAGCTAACATGGTTAGAAATAAGCAGGATGTACGCTTTACGCTTATCAGTAAGTTAGCGGATCCAGATGCTTACGGTGCAGAGCGTGTATCTATCACAGGAGTACAGATGGATGATCTTACTCTCTTTGATTGGGAGGCTCAGAAACCTCTTGAAACAGAGGCTCCGTTTACCTTTACAGGTTACGAGTACTTAGATCAGATTACTCCTCAGTAAGAGCTATAAGAGTGCAGGTTGGGGAGGGTAAAACCTCCCCTTATTTTTATTATATGAAAAATTAAGGAGGGCTATAACAATGGCTACAAAGAATGTAAATGTAGAGGCAGTACAGGCAGAGGAAACAGAAAAGAAAGAGGCGGTTAATATCTTAGATCTCCTCTTAGGATCTGATGTAGGAGAAATTAAGCTCCCTACTAAGGAGGTAGAGATTACCAGATTATCACAGGTATACGGTGCTCCATTTATCCTCACAATTAAGGCGATTACCCCAGCTAAGTTTGAGGAGATACAGGATATGAGCATTGATGTAAAGGGCAAGGATGCAGATATTGATATTACACAGCTCCAGCTCTTTACAGTAATTGAGGGAGTTGTAGATCCTACAGGTGCTCCGATGTTCAAAAATAAGGAGCTTATGAGTAAGTTTAAGGTATCTACTCCTAAGGATCTGGTAAGAGCGATCTTACTTTCTGGAGAGATTGCTAAGATTTATGGAGAGATCTCTGAGCTGGCAGGTTTCGGAGATAATGCGGTTAAAGAAGTAAAAAACTCATAAGTACAGATGGGCTTACCCAGATGATGTACTACTACTGGAAACACGGTAGAGTACTCCCATCTGTATTTTATAAATTGCCTAGAGGAGAGCTCTTAGTATTACAGGCTTTTTATGAGCAGGAGATAGATGATAATAACAAAGAGCTAGAGAGGGCAAATAAGAGTAATAGTGTTATGTACAATATCAATCTACTCACATAGAGGAGGTGGCATATATGGCGGTAAAGTTTGGTGCAAAACTTTATTTAAAAGATAATATGTATGCTACCCTTAAAAAAAATCTAGGTTTACAGCGTGAATTTTCGGAGCAGGTAGATAAAACTAATGCGAGTATGCAACAGATGGGGCGTACAAGGGTTAATGCTACTATCAATGCTACGGATAACGCCTCTGGAGTAGTAGAGAGCGTTAGACAAACTGTAGAGAATGTAGGCAATACAACAGTATCCCCAGAGGTATCCTTACAGGATAACGCCTCTGGGGTTATTGGTGCTATACAGGATACCTTAGATACCGTCAATACTACCACAGCTACTCCAGAGGTGGAGGTAGAGGATAATGCCTCTCCTACTATCAGCGAGGTAGAGAGTAGAGTGCATAGGCTGGGGAATGTGAGAGCATTAACCAGAGCGGAGGTAGACGATCAAGCTACAGAAAAGGTAGAGAGAATAACCCAGAGGATCAAGGATCTTACTAAAAAGGTATTCTCTCCAGTGATTAAGCTAAAGGATCTCACGGTTAGTACAGTGGGAAAAATTAAGCAGAGGCTTAAAGAAATAGCCACTACTTTTACTCCTATTGTAAAGATCCGAGATCTAGCCTCACAGGGCTTAGCTAAGATTAAAAATACCTTAGGGGGGCTACGAGATAAAGTAACCTCAGTAGCGGTAGGGATCCATGATAGAGCTACATCTGGATTAAATAAAATAAGGGTAGGTGTACGAACAGTAGGAAAGCTAGTGGCTAAGCCTTTTATCTCTGTTAGGGATGGAGCCACTAGAGGGATCACAAAGGTTAGAAACTCCCTAAAATCCGTAGGGAAAACAGTAGCTAAGCCCTTTGTTACTTTGAGGGATAAAGCAAGTGCTCCTCTAGGTAAGGTTGGCGGTGTACTGAAAACTGTAGGGAAGACAGTAGCAAAACCTTTTATAGCAGTAAAAGACGGTGCTAGTAAGATCCTCCACGGTATAGGCAGTAGCTTAAAATCCATCGGTAATATGTCTGTAAAGGCTATGGTAGCTGTAAAGGATGGAGCTAGTGCAGTACTGGGGAAGATCGGTAGTACACTTAAGAGCCTTGCAAAAGGCGTAACAATCGCTGTAGGAATTGCAGGAGCAGGAGCTACAGCTCTTATGGGTAAATCCTTAGGAGAGGGAGCTAAACTACAGCAAAGTATAGGCGGTGTGGAAACGCTGTACACGAAAACTAATAGTGATGGTAGTACCGATACCTCAGCGGTAGATAAGATGTTACAGTACGCTAATCAAGCGTATAAAACTACAGGCTTATCCGCTAATGAGTATATGGAAAATGTTACTTCATTTAGTGCCTCTCTTTTGAGTGCGTGTGCAGGGGATACAAATAAATCCGCTGAGATTGCTAACAAAGCTATGATAGATATGGCGGATAACGCTAACAAGATGGGTACTGATATGGGATCCATCCAGAACGCTTATCAAGGCTTTGCAAAGCAAAATTACACGATGCTTGATAACCTTAAGCTGGGTTATGGTGGTACTAAGGAGGAGATGGATAGGCTCCTTAAGGATGCACAGGCTATCACTGGTACTAAGTACGATATAAACAACTTAGCGGATGTATATACAGCTATCGGAGTAATACAGGATAAACTAAATATCACAGGAACCACAGCAAGAGAGGCAGAGCAGACCTTTAGCGGATCTTTTGCGATGATGAAAGCCTCAGTTACTAACCTCTTAGGTAATTTATCTATAGGGGATGGAGAGGCAGTAGCTAGAAGTATGGGAGAGCTGGTAGAGAGTGCAAGTACCTTTTTCTTTGGTAACTTTATACCGATGCTCCAGACGATTTTTAGCAACTTGCCTACAGCAATAGGAACAGCGGTAGAAAAGGTAGCTCCTCAGATTAAGGAAAATGTATTACCACTCCTTACATCTATCAAGGATGCAATCTTTACAGGGCTGGGTAATATCGGTATTGATACTGGAGCATTACAAGCTATTTTCGATCAGCTTTTTAATGTAAAGGTAGACGGTGGCGGTATTGCTAGTATGTTCTCTGGGCTTAAGGATGGAATAGTACAGGCGATCAATACGATCTTACCTATCATCCCTCCGATTATCTCAGCGGTACAGCAGATAGCTCCTGTAGTAGGGCAGGTAATTAGTACGATTATGAGTGGTGTATCTCAGATCATCCCTTATATTGTGCCAGTGATCCAGACTATTACTAATATCATCGTAACAGCTATGCCAGTGATCCAACAGATCATTACAGTAGTGGTAAATGCGATTGTAGCTATAATGCCTACACTTAGCTCTATTTTCACTTTTGTAGGAAATGTGATCCAGCAAGTACTTACCATGATCGGTAATCACATGGGATTATTCCAAACTATTGTATCTGTAGTAGTAACAGTAGTATCTACTGTATGGCAGACCTTAGCCCCTATAATCAGTGCGGTAGTAGATGTGATCCTTACGGTGGTAGATGGACTACTTACAGGAATTGAAACAGTATTCAATTTCTTAGCTCCATACATCTCTCAGATCTGGGGTAGTATCTGTGGATTTTTCGACAGTGCAAGCTCTACGATTACCACTATCGTAGAAACCATTAAGAGTGTATTTCAAGGCTTATTTGATGCGGTATCCACTATCTTTAGTGGTATCTCTGATGCTGTATCAACAGCTATAGGAACCGTAACAAATGTAATAAGCGGAGCGATAGATGCTATTAGCGGTTTTGTAGATAAGATCGGTGGAGCGATTAGCAAGGCTAAGGAGTTTGTAGGAGGTATCGGAGGAAAGGTTAAGAGTGCTTTAGGTTTTGCCTATGGTAAGGATCGTGTACCATACGATAATTACCCAGCTATCCTCCATCAAGGAGAGAAAATCTTAACCAGAAATCAAGCGGATCAATATGATAGGGCTATGAGTACCAGAGGTGTACAGCTAACGGATGTTAAGCCTATAGACAGAGATCCAGATCCACAGGATGATACAGGAGGTACAGGCGGTACAGGAAACCCACAGGATAAAGATCTACCTAAGAGTGGTGGTATCGGATCCGTAACGATTGAAAAATTGGCGGATACGGTAATCATTGAGAAAGAGGCAGATACAGATAAGGTTGTTTCTGATATGGTAGCAAAATTCAAAAAGTTGTTACCTAATATGACTTAACAGGGAGGAGGATACTTAATGGAATTTTGGTTACAACAGAATAGCGATAAGTTTCAACTCCCAGTTAAGCCCTCTGATTACACGGTGTCCGTAGCTCATAAAAATACGGTTGTCAATGTAATACAGGTGGGAGATGTAAACCTTATCGGAAATACAGGCTTAAGAGAAATTTCTCTTAAGTCTTTTTTTCCAGCAAAAGATTATAACTTTAGTAATAATGCAGGGCGTAAACAGCCCTTAACTTATGTAGAGAAGATTGAGAGCTGGAGAAAGTCTGGTACTCCTATTAGGGTTATCATTACAGGTACTCTTAACATGGAGGCTACAGTAGAGAGCTTTGTGTGGGGAGAGCAGGATGCTACAGGAGATATTTATTATACCTGTAATCTAAAGGAGTACAAAAAGATAAAGACAAAGAGAGCTACCGTTACTATAGCCACTGTAAAGCCTACAGTAAGGGCTACAAAGCCACAGGCTACTAATACAGCCAGAACCTACACGGTAAAGCGTGGAGATTGCCTCTGGAAAATAGCTAAACAGTTTTACGGTAGTGGAGCTCAGTACACTAAGATCTATAATGCTAACAGGGATAAGATAAAAAATCCTAATCTTATCTATCCTAATCAAGTATTAACGATCCCTTAGGAGGTGGTAAAGAGTGATAGTAGTGCATAAGAATACAGACATAACAGAGTATGTATCCTCTATGAGCTGGGGCGGTAGCAAAACAGAGGTAGCCAGAAAGTTAGAGCTACACATTGTAAACGCTCCCTTAGATAAAAATATTACTCCTCTTACCATCAACTTAGCGGATCCTGTTTATCTATTTGAGGATGATGGAAAAACAGAGCTCTTTAGAGGCTTTGTAGTAGAGAGGGAGGCAAGCAGTACCACAGGTACAGTTACTTATACCTGTTATGATCTTCTTTTCTATACCATCAAGAGTAACGCCACTTACAATTTTAGCTCTAAAACAGCGGAGGCGATAACTCAGATGGTGTGTGATGATATGGAGATCCCTGTAGGCTCCTTAGCTCAGACAGGGCTAACACAGAAACTCATAGTACAGAATGTATCTATCTATGAGATTATTATGAGAGCCTATACACAGGCATATCAACAGAACGGAGTAAGCTACAGGGTGGTAGCTAAAAAAGGCTACCTCAATGTAGAGGAAATGGGTAAGGTGGTATGCAGTATTGAGATCACAGAGGATAGCAATATTACCAGCTCTAACTATAAAGAGAGCATTACTAACATGGTTAATAAGGTTCGTATTTATGACGGAGAGGGTAAACCACAGGGAGTAGTACAAAATGATGCAGATGTGAAAAAGTACGGTATATTCCAGCAGACTTACACTAAAGAGGAGGGCAAGGATGCTACTACCACAGCTAAGAGTATGTTTAAGACGGTTGAGAAAACCTTTACTCTGGAGTGTGTAAACCTCAATGAGGCAGTAACAGGAGCAGGGGCGGTAGTGAGAGATAGCTCTACAGGGCTCAGCGGTGTAGTGTGGATAGATGCAGATACTCATACATGGCAAAATGGAGTAGCTACCATGAGCTTAACAGTAACTCTAAAACAAATGATGGATACTAAGGAGGGATAGCATGGCTGGTACTGGGGATAACATGAAAAACGATCATCAATATGCAGAAGTGCTAGAGATGATGCGATCACAGGGAGCTAAAGATAATCCTACCTTAGCCCAGCTAGGAATAATGCAAAGCTCTAACAGCGTAAAGATAGATGATCTGGTACTCAATGCTGAGGATCTGTATATAGCAGATTATTTAGTAGCAGGGTATACCAGACAAATAAAAGTACCTTATGTATCTGGAGTATCTGTGGATACTACACAGAGTAACGGTTTTGCCAGTAAGGATAACCCAGATCCAGATACTAGGGCATGGAAGCAGAGCCAGATAACCTATACTGATGGGCTTAAAGCTGGGGATATGGTGCTGGTACAGAAACTTAATGATAATAACAAGTATGTAATCATAGCAAGGGTGGTGGAGGCATAAATGAGTTTATTTCCTTTTGCAACAACAGAGGATCTTACTCTAGCGGATCAAGAGGTAACAGCCTCCTCTATCCGTGAGTATGAGATCGACTTTGAAAAAGGCACACTCACAGGGAGGATTGTAACTGGTGTAGATGCTCTTTGTGTGTGGGCTTACTTAGCTCTTAAGGCTAAGAGATACCGCTGGATTATATATAGCTGGGGTTATGGGGATGAGGTTTATGATCTCATCGGATATAGCTACAGTGAGGAGTACCTTAACAGCGAGGTAAGGCGGTATATGGAGGAGTGCTTATTTGAGAATGAGCACATAACAGGAGTACAAGATCTGGAGGTATCCCAGATTAAAGATGTACTTCACATAAAATTTACTCTGGTAACAGATGTAGGTAATAAGGAGGTGGAAATGGATGTATGAGGATCAGACATACGAAAATATATTAGATAGATCCCTAGCAAGGGTGGCAAGTGATGTAGATAAGCGTGAGGGCTCCGTTATTATGAACGCTATAGCCCCTGTATCCGCAGAGCACGCAGATGTATATATCCAACTAGGTAATATCGTAAATAATGGGTATGCAGATACCGCAGTAAGAGAATTTCTAATCCTCCGATGTAAGGAAAGAGGTATTATCCCTTATGAGGCTACTAAGGCTACTCTAAAGGGTAAATTTAATATGGAGATCCCTATAGGATCCAGATTTAATCTGAATGAGCTTAACTATGTAGCCACAGCATTTATAGAGAGTGCCGATGGCTATTTTTATTATCAGATGGAGTGTGAAACAGAGGGTACTAATGGCAATAAGTTTTTTGGAGAGCTTAGCTCCATTGAGTACATTGATAAGGATCTTACTGGAGAGCTTACAGAGCTCCTTATCCCAGCGGAGGATGAGGAGGATACAGAGGCTCTAAGGACACGATACCTTAACTCCTTTGATAGTAACCCTTTTGGCGGTAATAAGCAGGATTATGTAGAGAAAACCGATGCTCTGGATGGTGTAGGCGGTACAGTGGTTATCCCTGTGTGGAATGGGGGAGGCACTGTTAAGTTAATCATTATCAATAGTGATTTTGGAGTAGCATCTAGCACACTGGTAAAAGCGGTGCAGGAGGCTATAGATCCAGATCCACAGGGTACAGGTAGTGGCATAGCTCCTATAGGTCATACCGTAACAGTAGTATCCGCTGTGGGTAAGACAGTAAGCATAAAATCCAGAATAACTCTAAATGATGGCTACCAGTGGTCACAGGTAAAACCTAAGGCGGAGGAAACTCTGGAGGCGTATTTCTTAGAAATGCGTAAGAACTGGGAGAAAGGTAACTTAGTAGTGCGTATCTCTCAGATAGAAAACAGGCTCCTTAATCTGGATGGGATCTTAGATGTGGCGGATACACAGCTAAACGATGTAGCCAGTAACTTAGCCTTAGCACAGGAGGAGATACCTCTGTTAGGAGGTGTTTATATTGGCTAGAGAGATTGATCTATTAGGCTATTGGATGCCTGTACTCCGACAGCTTAAAGAGTTTAAGGAGATAGCAAAGGCGGAAACGCCAGAGCTTAAGTACATCCTAGAACAGATTGAGCGTACTCTTAACAATATGTTTATTGAAACAGCGGATGAGTACGGTATTAAGCGTTTTGAGGATATGATGGGTATTTACCCAGAGGCAGGAGCCAGCCTAGAAACAAGGCGTTTTAATGTGCTGGTTAAGTGGAATGATAAAGTACCTTATACGGAGAAAGAGCTTTATAACAGGCTTATTAGTATCTGTGGAGATGATAACTTTAGCGTTAATCCAGATTATAAAAATTATTTTTTAGAGATTATAACTCATTTAGGGATAGAGGGGGCGTTTGATACGATCTCTTCTATTTTGCAGGATATGATCCCCTGTAATCTGGTGCTGGATCTTAAAAACACTCTGGAGGAGGGAAATACAACTCCTTTTAGTGTGGCAGTAGTATCTTGTGTGGCTATGAGGTATCAGATCACAAACGATATTAACCCTAAGGTGGCTACAGAGAGCCATATGTACTACGGTGTAGGCTTAGGCAGAGCTGATACTCACATTATCACTCACGATATAAAGAGTACTGTAAATCAGAGCTCAGATCTCAGTGTAGCACAGGCATTATCTACAGGAGGCTCCTCTGGAGCTATCACAATGGATATAGCTGTAAAGGATGAGGTAGAAAGCCCTCATTATGAGGGAGTAGGCGTTGGAATGGCGTTTACAAAAATCATTACCCACGATATTAACAGCAAAGCAACTAATAGCGGTAATACTACTGTAGCAAGCCCTGTAAACACAGCTACAGTTATTACAATAAATTAAAGAAAAAGGAGTGTGATAAAATGGGTGCTTTTAAGAGTGCAGTAATCACAAAAAAAGGACAGGAACTCTTAGCAAAAGTGGTAGCAGGTACTACTAAGCTGGAGTTTACTAAGATCAAGGTATCCGATACTAAGTTATCTGGAGATCTGGCAAGTATGACAGGTATCGGTACTATCAAACAGGAGGAAAAGGTAGCCTCTGTAGTGAGAAAGAATGGATCTAATGTTACAGTATCCGCTAGTTTTTCTAATCAGACCTTAGGGCAGGGTTATTATGTAAGAAACTTAGGACTTTATGCAAATGATCCACAGGCTGGAGAGATCCTCTACAGTATCTCAGTAGCAGATGAGAGTACAGCTACAGCGGATTATATGCCTCCATTTAATGGTATCGGTGTAAGCTCCCTTATGGTGGATCTTGTAACAGCGGTATCTAATGCCTCTAGCGTAAAGGTAAACGTAGATCCTACCGCTGGAGCCACAGTAGCCCAGATCGTTAATTTACAGGAGCAAATTGACGATGTTAAGAGCTTTGTAGGCTATGAGAGCTCCGATGTATACGGAGTAGAGGTAGATTTTGTAAATAAGAAATTTACAAGATTAGCAGGAGCAGAAAATCTTACCTCTGGTGCAGATTTTGATAAGCTCACTCCGTGGGGCGGTAGAAAGAGATGTAACCTTACTAATGAGGGCGTTATGGTAGCCTACAGAGGGGAAACAGGTTACTCAGAGGCAGGAGCTACCTCAGCTACCATTACAAAGGGTACTACAGAATATCCTAGCGGTACTAAGGTACAGACTATGGTAGAACAGCCTTTATTCTATACTAAGGTTGTGCCTGTAAAATCCAGCGTTTCCTCCTCTGGTAGAGGTAAGAAATATGATAAGGCTAGATTTTATATCAGCCCTACACCTAAGGCAGGATTTAAGCCTATGGATGGTTTCTTAGATGATAACGGTATCTTACAGGATAAGATTTACCTCTCAGCCTTTGAGGGATCTATCTTTGATACCTCCGCTGGAGCATATCTTAAGGCGGATGAGCAGGTAGCGGATTTTGCTACAGATATGCTCTCATCTATCGCAGGTGCTAAGCCAGCCAGTGGACTTACACAGAACCTCACTAGAGCAAACGTAAGAAAGCTCTGTACTAACAGAGGTAAGGGCTGGAAATCTCATAACATTTTCGCTCTTACAGCTACTCAGTGGCTTATCTTAGTAGAGTATGCCTATATGAACGCTCAAAGCGTTATCGGACAGGGTGTAAGTACTTTTACAGACGATGGATCTACTAACATGGCTGTAGTAACAGGTGCTACCTCTGGTTTAGGTAATGGATCTGGTATTGATCCTAACGCTGGAGTAGATGGTAAGTGCTCAGTATCTTACAGAGGAGAGGAAAACCTCTGGGGTAATATCTGGACTTGGCTGGATGCTATCAATATTTATAACGATAAGGCAAGCGGAGTATACAATGCTTTTGTTAAGCCTTATGGAGAGTGTAAGGATGATACTACAGCCGATGGATACAAAGCCTTAGATTTTAATATTGCCACAGGAGAGGGCTATATTAGTGGTTTTGGATACGATGAGGATCATCCAGATCTTTTCCTTTGTGCGGAACATAACGGTGCATCTAACCTCCCAGTAGGAGATTATTATTGGAATAACAATGATGGTTTTCGTGTTGCTGCATTGGGTGGTAGGTGGCATTATGGTGCTGGATGTGGTGCGTGGTGTCTTACTCTGGATGCTGCCTCCTCTGATCGCACTCGGAATGTCGGCGGTCGCTTGCTGTATGTGCCTCAGACAAAGATTAGTGCATAACAATAGCATCATAAACTCAACAAAATAAAGAAATCAAAGAGGGTAATAGAGAGGGCTGTAAAGCTCTTTTTTATTACCCTTTTTGTCGGTAGCTAAAAGGCGTTTCGTGTTACTAAATTAGGTGGTAAATGGAATAATGGTACTAAATGTGGTGCATGGTATCTTAATCTGAATAATACCTCCTCTAATCGCAATCGGAATATCAGCAGTCACTTACTATATGTGCATATAAAAAGAAAAATAGTAAAAGTGTGTTACACCATGACACTTATTTATATAAGTGAGATTTAGCTACCGTGGCTCTTGCCAAAACATAAAACTCCTCTATGAGGAGCGGTAAAAAATAGCTAAGAGGGTGCTTATGTGCGGAGAGATCCGTAAACCATGTTAGCCTAGCAAGCTAAGAACTGATTGTTATGTGAACGATAGCACAGGGGTACTACAACAGGTAGTTAGCTCCCTCTTATGCACATACAAAATTATGATAAGGTGGGTGCCAAAACACATGAAAGATACTGGAGATTTATTTTCTAAGATTTGTGATATGGACAATCTTAGAAAAGCCCACAAGAACGCAAAGAGAGGTAAAGGGTGGTATGCAGAGGTAAAGTATATAGAGAAAGATCTGGATCATTACCTAAAGAGGCTACAAGAAAATCTAATAGAACACAGGTATCATACCTCAGAATATGAAATCTTTACAAAGAAAGAGAGTAATAAGGAGAGGGAGATTTATAAGTTACCGTACTATCCAGACCGTATATGTCAATGGGCTATCTTACAGGTTATAGAGCCCTACTTACTTAATTCCATGACAAAGGATACCTATAGTGCAATCCCTAACAGAGGGATCCAGCCTATTATCAATCAATTACGAGGGTATAAGAAAAAGATTAAGAAAGATGGAAAAGTAGTGGCGGAGAAGTGGATACCCAGTATTTTAGTATCGGATCCAGAGGCTACAAAGTATTGTTTAAAGCTGGATGTAAGAAAATATTATCCCAGCATTGTACACGATGTACTAAAGGCTAAGTATAGAGAGCTCTTTAAGGATGAGGAGCTTATCTGGTTAATGGATGAGATCATAGATAGTATTAGTACTTGTCCAGCCACAGAGGAAAATATAGAGATCCTCCAGAGGCTAGGTGTGGCGGTAAATATTATCATAGACGATAACGGTAGAGAATTTGTGGATGGCGTAGGTATTCCTATTGGAAACTATGTTAGCCAGTATGACGGTAATTTTAATCTATCTGTAGTAGATCACTGGCTCAAAGAGGTTAAGGGCGTTAAGTACTACTTTAGATACATGGATGATATGGTTATTTTCGGTAGCAGTAAAGAGGAATTACACAAACTCAAAAGAGAGTTAGATGAGTTTATGGCGGTAAATCTTAAGCAGGTGCTTAAGCATAACTGGCAGGTATTTCCTACTAAGGTAAGAGGTGTAGATTTTGTAGGCTATAGATTTTTCGGAGAGTATACCTTACTCAGAAAATCGACTTGCAAAACATTTAAGCGTAGGATGCTTAGCATCTCCAGTAAAAGAGAAAACAATGTGAGCCCTACTTATAGTGAGTGGTGCTCATTTAATAGCTATGTGGGCTGGCTACAGCATTGTGATAGCTTTAGGCTATATCAGAAATATGTAGAGCCTAATGTAGAATATATGCACAATTATTACTTAAAGGAGGTAAAAGGTAATGCAGAAATTTGTAAACGTAAGAACTACAGCGGAGAGCGTAAAGCCTCTTGAGATTGATGATTACCATGTATATGTAAATACAGGTATCAAAGAGATCCATGAGGAGGCTAAGGAGGGAGATCTTAGCTCTGGGTTTGATGGGTTTGAAATTGAAACACAGGAGATCTATGAGAAAGATGAGTACATCCAGCTCATGGCAGAGAAAAACAGCTCCTTAGAGGAGCAGGCTACAGATTTACAGTTAGCCTTAGCAGATGTGTATGAGCAGATGTTAGGGTTATCAGCTAACTAAGAGGGAGGAGAAAGATTATGGCACAGGTTTACGCTACTTTGATCCGCAAAGGGTTAAGGACTATTGATAATATACCAAAGGATCTCAGAAAAGCCGTACAAAAAATCTTAGACGGAGATAATGAGTAGTATGTTACTCAATATTATCTTAAAAACAATACTCAGAAAGGAGGTAAAAGCTATGGCAGTAATTTACGCTACCCTTATTGTAAAGGGCAAAAAGACGATCAATGATGTACCGCCAGTAATCAGAGAGCAGGTTAAGCAGATCCTCATTGATCTTGATTTACCAGAGCTGGCAGAATAAGCCACAGGGAGAGCTAAATGCTCTCCCTTTTATTATGGCGGAAAGGAGGATCTTATGGTTATGGCTACAGATGCAGATATTAACATCGAGCACAGACTTACAGAGGTAGAGCAGAGAGCAAAGAGTAACACTAATAGACTTAATGAGCATGATGAGATACTCAAGAGTAATAGTGAGATGATCGGAGCTATAAAAGAGCTGGCTACTGAGGTTAAGTATATGCGTGGGGATCTGAATGAAACCATTGAGAGGCTTAACAAGCTGGAGAGTAAGGATGGGGATAAGTGGGAGAAATTCAAGTGGCTCATTGTGGCAGGGCTTGTAACGCTTATCTTAGGATACTTAGCGGTTTCTGTAGGGTTAAAGTAAGGAGGGGATCCAATTTATCTCTTTACCTCAAAACGAGGTATCGTAGCAACTATTAACAAACTCACAAGGAGGTACAATATGAATTTAAAAGTTAGAGTAAAAAATCCTGTATTCTGGGTACAGATTGTACTTAGTATTTTAACTCCTGTGCTTGCGTATGCAGGACTTACAGCACAGGATCTTACCACATGGAGTAAGGTAGGAGAGCTTATTGTAGGAGCTATTTCTAATCCTTATGTACTCTCTTTAGTGGTTGTATCAGTTTGGAACACTCTAAACGATCCGACTACAAAGGGATTAGGCGATAGTGCCAGAGCAAAGAGCTATACAGCTCCACAGTAAATATATTTATCAGACAGACAGGGAGAGCCTTTACAGGGCTCCCCTTTTTAAGTGTTTAGATCGGAGGTATTATTATGACAGAGAAAGAAATCAGATCAAAGGTTGTTGAGATCGCTAAGGGTTGGTTAGGCTGTAAAGAGAGTGACGGATCCCATAAAAAGATTATTGATACTTATAACGCTTGTAAGCCACTCCCTAGAAGTTATGCTGTAAAATATACAGATGCGTGGTGTGCTACTTTTGCATCCGCTGTAGGTATTAAGGCAGGACTTACAGATATCATCCCTAGAGAGTGTAGCTGTAATCAGTTTATCCAGCTTGCTAAGAATATGGGTATCTGGGTAGAGAATGATGCTTATACTCCATCCGCTGGAGATATGATCCTCTATGATTGGGATGATAACGGAGTAGGAGATAATACAGGTAGTGCGGATCATATCGGTATTGTAGTATCTGTATCTGGAGGCGTTATTAAGGTTATCGAGGGTAACAAGAGTAACGCTGTAGGCTATAGAGAGCTTGCTGTAAACGGTAAGTATATCAGAGGCTTTGTTACTCCTAAGTACAGTTCTAAGGCTACTAAAGAGGAGGCTCCTAAGCCATCTGGTAACGGAGGAGGCTCTTACAATATTGGAGATATTGTAAACTTTACAGGATGCCTCCACTATACCAGCTCTACAGCTAGTGGCGTTGCATACGGTTGTAAGGCAGGACAGGCTAAAGTAACTAACAAGGCTGAGGGTGCGGTACATCCGTATCACTTACAGGCTATCTCTGGTAAGGGCTCTACTGTATATGGCTGGGTAAATGCTGGAGATATTTCTGGTAAGACAGGCGGAGGATCCGCTAAGACCTACACAGTAGTTAAGGGAGATACTCTTAGCAAGATCGCTAAAAAGTACGGAACTACTGTAGATACTCTGGTTAATCTCAATGGTATCAAAAATAAAAACCTTATTAACATCGGACAGGTAATCAAGTTACCTTAATCCTTTAGGCACTCCTTAATATTTTTTCATATAGAGGGCTACTGGCTGTAAAATGCTGGTAGCCCTCATTTTTTAGTTGTATCTAGTATATAAGGGGTGTATAATAGATAGGAACTGAAAATAGCCTCATAAAGCCCTATATTTTATCGAGGGTAAAGAAGTCTACACCTAATATATAAAAGTGGTTGTATGAGGCACACAGGAGCTCACAGGACTATTACAGGAGGGTAAACAGGATGGCATATAGGAAAATAACGGATATAAGAGATACTATTGGTATGAGAGCGGTATTTTATGCCAGAGTATCTACAGCGGAGGAGGAACAGCTAAACGCTATAGAACTCCAGATTGAGGAGAATAGAGGATGTATTAAGGATCATGGCTGGAAACTGGTAGGAGAGTATATTGATCGCAGTAAGAGCGGTACGATGGTAAAGGGCAGAGATGATTACCAGAGGCTCTATGAGGATCTGTATGAGGATCTATTTGATATTGTAGTAATCAAGGATCAAGAGAGGCTCCAGAGAAATACTCTGGATTGGTACCTCTTTATTAACAGAGTAGTACAGACAGGAAAACTCCTGTTTATGTACATGGATGGGAAATTTTACTCCCCAGATGATGCTCTTATCACTGGTGTACGAGCGATCATAGCGGAGGAGTTTAGTAGAAACCTTAGTAAGAAACTCCATAACTACCACGATCACAGAATAGAAAAAGCCAGACAAGGGCAGGAGATAGCCTTACAAGGTAGTGGTAATGTATATGGATGGGATAAAAAAGATGGTAAGTATTATATAAATCCAGAACAGGCTAAGGTAAGGAGGCTCATGTGTGAGGGCATTATGGCAAGAAAAGGCTCTACCCTCATAGCTAAGGAGCTTAATGATGCTGGATACCATAACACGGTAGGGAAACCGTGGAAACCTATGGATATACCTAAATTTGTATATGATTGTAAAAATGTAGGTACCATGATTATAAACAAAGAAAGACACGATTTTGAGAGTAAGCAAACTATAAAACTCCCTAAGGAGGAGTGGGTATATGTAGAAAACGCTCTCCCTCCGATAGTCACACAGGAGGAATGGGATCTAATCTGTAAGATCCATGAGGAGAGAGTAATAGCCACAGGATCCGACAGGAGAGGTAAGAAAACCAGCGGATACTCTTTTAGTGGTAAGCTGATATGTGGTATCTGTGGGGCTCCTTACTGGAGGAAACAGAGAGTATCTAAGGATGAGTACTGGGTATGCAGTACAAAGCAGACTAAAGGCAGGAGAACCAGAAAAAGAGATAGCACGATGGGGAAAGCTGGAGAGATAAATCCTTTAGGCTGTGATAATGAAAATATCTCTTATAACTCCCTCATGGAGATAATGGTGGTAGTATCAGAGCGATTACAGGCGAATACAGACACAATAAAGCAGGATATGATAAATTGGCTTACTAAGCTCAGAAAACAGCTCCTAGAGGCAAATGGAGGGCATACAGAGGTAGATCTACAGCGTGAACTCTCCAGAAAGAGTAAGCTACTGGATGCCTACTTAGATGGGATCTTAAATAAACAGGAATACCAGAAAAAAGCAGAGGAGTTAGATGAGAGGATCATCCAGCTTAAGGCAGAAACAGAAAAGAATAAGGCTAACTCTGGAGATATTGCAGAGATAGATAAGGTGCTGGCTAACATAGATGAGGAGGTAGCCAGATATGTAGATGGTAATGAGAAATTAAAAGTAGAGTACCTCTTAGAGCACTTAGAACAGGTACAGATATTCCCAGATAAGGTTATAGTTATAGTACCGATATTGAGCGAGGGGATAGTAGTAGAAAAAACTCAGTATGTATCTAGGGAAAAATGGTGCGGGAAAATCTACCACATTGAAAATGTTGACTGGTATGATGAAACCAACTGCAGGAAAGATTTACTTTGATGGAAAACTTTTGGATA
>ERZ780026.49-NODE-49-length-67862-cov-7.76625_pt1 | contig 67862 bp, 60 predicted proteins | sample MGYA00511861_ERZ780026 | MGnify/ENA primary metagenome ERZ780026 (study PRJEB29588, sample SAMEA1972002) | human gut metagenome | biome: human gut; feature: human-associated habitat; material: faeces | place: Denmark | collected 2008/2010 ...
AAGCAGACCGAAGCCATCGCAGCAAAAGTAAAGGAAAACCTTGGCGGTAAATTGAACGGTGTGCTGGGAGTATCCATTGCGGCAGTAGTTCTGACGGTTGCGGATATTGTTCTTCATGTATTGAGCATTTTGCACATTTTCTGAAAAGGCAGATAAAGTATTCATTTAAGAATGCTGAAATTGATAAGAAAGTAACGGAAATGAGGTTTTACGGAAATGGGAAAACAACTTTGGAAGCCGGGAAATATGCTGTATCCCCTGCCGGTGGTCATGGTGAGCCTGGCTGACCGGGACGGCCGCCCCAATATTATCACGCTGGCCTGGGTAGGAACCGTATGTACCAATCCGCCCATGGTGTCGATCTCCGTACGCCCCGAGAGATATTCCTATCCGATCCTGAAGGAGACCGGAGAATTCGTGATCAATCTGACCACGAAGGAGCTGGCATTTGCCACAGATTACTGTGGCGTGAAAAGCGGACGGGACGTGGATAAATTCAAAGAAATGGGACTGACTCCCATTCCGGCATCTGAGGTGAAAGCACCGATGATAAAAGAGAGTCCGGTGAACATTGAATGTAAGGTGCGACAGATCCTGCCGCTGGGATCCCATGATATGTTCCTGGCGGATGTGGTGGCAGTACATGCCGATGAAAAATATATGGATGAGAAGCATAAATTCCACCTGGAGCAGGCGGAACCCATCATCTATTCCCACGGTTCCTATTTCGGCTGTGGCGAATTGCTGGGAACCTTCGGATATAGTGTAAAGAAGCGATGAGTAACACAGGTAAAAAATTACTTGACGTTTGCCCTCCGTTTCGGTATCATAAGTCATAAATAAGAACATGGTAAATTTTACTACGAAGAAGTAGCATCAGACGGGAGTCTGATGCTTTTTTTATGCGGTGGCGGGAAAATATCTGCCGGGTACCGCAATCATGGGAAAGTCCGGGTGAAGCATATGACACAGATCGATAAAAACATAGCATTCAATCTGAAAAGAATCCGCAAATCCAAAAATATGAGTCTGGATATGCTGGCGGAGCGTACCGGTGTCAGCAAAAGCATGCTGGGACAGATCGAGAGAGGAGAATCCAATCCCACGGTGTCCACTATCGGGAAGATCGTGGAGGGATTGAGGGTACCTTTTGAACAGTTGATTTATAATAGGAAAGAAATCATGGTGGTGCCGTCTCCGGAAGAGGCTCCGGTATGCAAGGCAAAGGAAGGGGAATACCGGATCTATGTGATGCTGCCCTACGATGCCGGAAGAAATTTCGAGATCTATCAGGGCGAGCTGACCAGAAATGCCCGGATGGAAAGCGAATCCCACGGGGAGCAGACCTGGGAATACCTGACGGTGGTATCCGGGGAGGTCGAACTGATTCTGGAAGATTCCAGTTTTCTGGTGAAGACAGGTGGTTCTCTCTATTTTGCCTGTGACAGGAAACATGTCTATCACAATGTGGGTGAGACCAAGGCGGTACTCAACATGATCATTACCACGCAGCGTTAGAGAAAACGCCCCCGCTTGATGGCATCCTTGCCATATTTTGCCCGGATATTATCCAGTGCGGCATCCAGCTTCTGCTGTTTCTCGGAACGGGGAGCCGGAAAATCAAACAGGCTGAGCTGAACCGGTTCGTCTTCCGGCACCAGCTTGGAAGTGCGGATCCCCAGAAGCCGTATGGGAGTGGAATCCCATAATTCGTCGAATAATGCACAGGCATCTTCGTACAGGAGATTCACGGAAGCCGTGGGAATGTCTATCGGCATTTGGTGAGAAACGTTCCGGAAATCACTGTACCGGATCTCCGTGCAGATCTGTCCTGCCAACTGGTGGGAGGCCCGTAGACGCCTGCCCACGGATTCACACAGAGACAGCAATACTTTACAGGCTTCCTCTTTGGTGGTGGCATCGCTGCTTAAAGTGGTGGAGTTGCCGATCCCTTTTGCCTTGGAAGGAGCCAGGACTACTGTGGAATCGTCGATGCCGTTAGCATACTGCCACAGACAACGACCGTGACTTTTTAAATGTGCTTCCAGGATCGCAGGATCCGTCTTTGCCAGATCCCCGATCGTGAGAATACCTAATTTGTGGAGAGTCTCCGCACTGGAATGTCCGCAGGTGAACAGGGCGGAAACAGGCAGCGGCCACATTTTCTGCGCTATTTCCCGCTGATACAAGGTGTGAGTCTTATCCGGTTTCTCAAAATCAGAGGCCATCTTGGCCAGAACCTTTCGATCCGAAATTCCCACATTTACCGTAAATTTAAATTTTTCAAAAACAGAGTGACGAATGAAAGCAGCGGCTTCCTCGGGAGAGGCGTAGTTCGCCGCAATGGGAGTATAGTCCATATAACATTCATCGATGCTGACCTGTTCGATGTCGGGGCAGATACCCGCCAGATGTTCCATAAGCATCTGGCTTTTCAGACGGTACATATTATGATCCGGAGAAGCCATGACCAGATGCGGACATTTGCGCAGGGCATTGACCACCGGTTCACCGGTAGTGATGCCGAAAGCCTTGGCGGGAATGGATTTGGCCAGCACCACACCGTGTCTGGTGGAGGTATCACCGCCTACGATGGAAGGGATCGTGCGCAGATCCACAGGATCCCCCTGTTCCAGACGGGCCAGCGCCGTCCAGCTTAAAAAAGCGGAATTGACATCAATATGAAAAATGACCGGTTCCCTCATGGCGTCTCCTTTCCGGATCAGACCGTTTTATTTACCTCCAGTATAGCATAGATCGGTTCGGGAGAAAACAAAAAAATCGAACAGACATTCTTTCTTTACAAGGCATATAAATGCTGATAGAATCTATATGTTACAAAGTTATTACAGTAAGACAGGTATACAGAATGCCCGAAGGGGGCATACTGTTTTCAGATACGATAGATCGAGAAGGAATTCATGAAGAAACTGACATCTTACTCGAAAAGAGTAAAATATACATATGTGAAAACAACGCTGGCCACTCTTTTTGTGAGCCTCTTTTTCCTCAAAGGGTATGCAGCGTTTGAAAAGACCGGAGAGAATTACTTCCACGTGTTCTTGAACGGCAATGAGATCGGAACGGTGGGCGAAGCAGACAGAGCGGAGCAGCTTCTGCAGGAAGCCAGAAGGAATATCGCTTCCCAGAGTGATGATATGATCTTTATGGACGCAGATTTAAAGCTGGTCGGTGAAGAAGTGCTGTGGGGAACACTGGACAATGAGGACAATCTGCTGGCGGCCATGGAACGGGAACTGGAGAGCAGTATTCGTGAGACTTCCCACAGATCCTATACAATGAAAGTAAATGAATATATGGTCAACCTGTCCAGCGTGGAGGATGTGGAGTCTCTGCTGCAGGCAGCAGTGGACAAATACGACAGTGAAGACAAATTCAGCGTGGAACTGACTCACGATGCACAGAAGGAATTCAATGTTCTTACCACCGAGGTAGTCAATAAACAGGAACTGACCGCTCAGGAAGAACAGAAGCAAGAATCCATCTATGCAGGCGGTGTACAGTCCGTACTGGATCAGGCGGGCTCCCAGGCAGACCAGCAGGGGGAAAAAGATTTCGAAGACTATGATCTTGGGCTGATGACCATGGACTTTGCGGAAAAGGTGGAAATCGTAGAGACCTATCTTCCGGAAAGCATGCTGACTCCGCTGGATCAGGCAATCGAGGATGTGATCAAGGATCAGGAGACCCCCGGAGAATATGAAGTAGTCAGCGGAGATACCCTGTCGGAGATTTCGATTAAAGTAAATATTCCGATGGATCAGATCATCGCCATGAACAGCGAGACACTGACCGATGAAAATTCTACGATCCGCGTAGGGGACAAGCTGATCATTACCGTGCCGCAGCCGGAGCTGTCCGTAGAGCGCATGGAGCAGAATTATTATGAAGAAATCTATGATGCAGATGTAATTTATGTGGACAACGATTCCTGGTATACGACCCAGACCAAGATTTTGCAGCAGCCCTCCGCCGGTTTCCGTCGGGTAGTGGCGGATGTATCTTATCTGAATGACAGAGAGGTCACCAGGGATATTCTGAAGGAAGAAGTGGTCATGGAGGCAGTTCCCAAGATTGTGGAACGAGGCACCAAGATTCCTCCGACCTATATCAAGCCTATTTCCGGTGGACGTCTGAGTTCCAATTTCGGACGCAGAAAGTCACCTACCAAGGGTGCCAGCAGCTACCATAAGGGTGTGGACTGGTCGGTTCCTACCGGAACTGCGGTATTTGCATCCTGCGGCGGTACAGTGGCCAGAGCCGGATGGGGAAGTGGATACGGTTATTGTGTCTATATCAACCATGAAGACGGCAGACAGACCCGATACGGACATCTGAGCAAGGTGCTCGTCAAGGTCGGCCAGACGGTAAAACAGGGAGAACGTATTGCACTGAGCGGTAATACCGGCGTAAGTACGGGACCTCATCTTCACTTTGAGATCCTTATTAATGGCAGCCAGGTGAACCCGTTGAAGTACCTGAATTAGGGCGTTGTATTTACAAATGTGCGAAAATGTGGTATAAGTGCATAAGAAGGTTTTTCTGATCTGAGAATGACAGAGGTAAGAAACAATGGAACAATACGCAATTAAAGGCGGTAATCCATTAGTCGGTGAAGTTGAAATAGGAGGTGCCAAGAATGCGGCACTTCCTATTCTTGCTGCTTCCGTGATGACGGATGAGACTGTTTATATAGAAAATATGCCGGATGTAAGAGATACGAATGTCCTTTTGAGCGCCATGGAGAACATCGGCGTGATCGTAAAGAGAACCGACCGTCACAAAGTGACTCTCAATGCATCCAACATCAGTGAACTTGTAGTAGAAGATGAAAATATCAAGAAGATCAGAGCGTCCTACTATCTGATCGGTGCTTTGTTAGGCAAATACAAACATGCGGAAGTGGCACTTCCCGGTGGCTGTGATATCGGCTGCCGTGCCATTGACCAGCATATCAAAGGATTTCGTGCTCTGGGCGCGGACGTGAAGATCGAGCATGGCCTGATCAAGACACAGGCGGAGCATCTGCGCGGCAGCCATATTTATATGGATGTGGGCAGGGTCGGCGCTACCATCAATATCATGATGGCTGCGGTAATGGCGGAAGGCACCACGATTATCGAGAACTCTGCCAAGGAGCCTCATGTGGTGGATCTGGCGAACTTCCTGAACAGCATGGGAGCCAATATCAAGGGTGCCGGTACGGATGTGATCCGTATCAAGGGTGTTTCCCATCTGCATGGCACAGAGTATGCCGTGATTCCCGATCAGATCGAAGCCGGTACGTTTATGTTCGCAGCGGCAGTGACCAAGGGCGATGTGACGGTGAAAAATGTGATTCCGAAGCATCTGGAGTCTATTACGGCAAAACTTCTGGAGATTGGCTGTGAAGTAGAGGAAGCGGATGACTGTATCCGTGTGGTAGCGTCCAAGCCTCTGCAGCATACCCAGGTGAAGACCCTGCCTTATCCCGGATTTCCTACGGATATGCAGCCCCAGATCACAGTGGCGCTGGGACTTTCCAAAGGAACCAGCATCGTGACGGAGAGTATTTTCGAGAACCGTTTCAAATATGTGGATGAGCTGACCCGTATGGGCGCCAGCATCAAAGTAGAAGGCAACACCGCTATCATCGACGGTGTATCCAGATATACCGGAGCCAATATTTCCGCACCGGATCTGCGGGCGGGAGCAGCACTGGTACTGGCTGCCATGTCTGCAGAAGGATTCTCTACTGTGGATGATATCCGCTATATTGAGAGAGGTTATGAGGATTTCCACCTGAAGCTGCAGAGTCTTGGGGCGCAGATTGAACTTATTGAGACGGAGAGAGATCTGCAGAAGTTCAAGCTGAAGATCGGTTGAAGACCGGATTTCGCAACAGTGGCAGCAGAATGACAAATGAGAAAAAATGTCTGTTGACAAAACGGATAACTCATAGTATGTTAGATTGCGTAGAAAAGTTCATAGAGACTTTCCCTTATTCAGAGTGGTGGAGATACATAGGATCGATGAAGCCACGGCAACCCCGCATTATGCGGAAGGTGCCCACCTGAGCGAGCAACTGTCGAACAATAAGAGGATTTGATCAGATAATAAATCAGTCCGCTTATGAAAGCGGACTTTTCTATTCCCTAAAATTCAGTAACAGTAACTTATACACCAATAGACCCTCTTCCCGCAAGGAAGCAGAATGGAGGACAAATGGAAAAACGTTTATTTACATCGGAGTCCGTAACCGAAGGACATCCCGACAAAATCTGTGATGCCGTATCTGATGCGGTACTGGATGCGCTGATGGAGCAGGATCCCTTCAGCCGTGTAGCATGTGAGACCTGCACCAATACCGGTTTCGTACTGGTCATGGGTGAGATCACCACCAAGGCAAATATTGATATTCCCGCTATTGTTCGTAAGACCGTGACCGAGATCGGCTATGATTCTTCCGAAAAGGGATTCGACGGCAACACCTGTGCCGTTATGGTATCTCTGGACAAGCAGTCCACTGATATCGCCATGGGCGTAGACAAGGCCCTGGAAGCAAAAGAAAGCCACATGACCGATGAACAGCTGGATGCCATCGGTGCCGGAGATCAGGGTATGATGTTCGGCTATGCTACAGATGAGACTCCGGAATATATGCCGTATCCCATCTCTCTGGCACACAAGCTGACCAGACAGCTGACCAAGGTTCGTAAGGATGGTACACTTTCCTATTTAAGACCCGACGGAAAGAGTCAGGTATCCGTAGAGTATGATGAGAATGGCAAGCCTTTTCGTCTGGAGGCAGTCGTTCTGTCTACCCAGCATGACGAACATGTATCTCAGGAGCAGATCCATGAGGACATCAAGAAGTATGTATTCGATCCTGTTTTGCCCGCAGACATGATCGATGCAGACACCAAGTTCTTCATCAATCCTACCGGACGTTTCGTAATCGGCGGACCTAACGGCGACAGCGGACTGACCGGCCGTAAGATCATCGTAGACACCTACGGTGGATATGCACGTCACGGCGGCGGAGCATTCTCCGGCAAGGACTGCACCAAGGTGGACAGAAGTGCGGCATACGCAGCACGTTACGTTGCCAAGAATATCGTAGCGGCAGGACTGGCTGAAAAGTGTGAGATCCAGCTGTCTTACGCTATCGGTGTGGCACATCCTACTTCCATCATGGTAGATACCTTCGGTACGGGCAAACTGCATGATGATAAGCTGGTGGAGATCATTCGTGAGAACTTCGACTTAAGACCCGCAGGCATCATCAAGATGCTGGATCTGCGCAGACCTATCTACAAGCAGACCGCTTCCTATGGCCACTTTGGACGTACCGATGTGGATCTGCCCTGGGAGAAGCTGGACAAGGTGGATTTATTGAAGAAATACCTGGCATAGTTACGAGCCATGCAAAAATGAAACAGGAACTGTTCCCGGGAGTTTACTCACAGGGAACAGTTCCTGTTTTGATTTTTATGCGGCACATGTATGAATGAAGCATGGCGTTTTATTTGGTTTCCTCTGTCTCCTCGGTCTCGTCTGTCTCTTCCTGTCCATACTCTCCGATATGGAACAGCTGCTGTTCTCCGGAGGTAGTGACATGCACACCTTTTTCTTCCAGCTTCAGATCCTTGACATACATGGTCTTCGTAGTCTGGGGCAGAGCGGCCAGATCAATTTCAACGGGCTCCAGCAGATGTGCGGGATCTGCTTTGTAATGCACCTCGGACAATTCTGCTTCGAAGATACCCTGTACCTTGTCTTCGTTCACATAGACAATGGGAACAGTAGCGGATACGATTTCGCCGGCTACCAGAGCCTGAAAGTCCAGAGCCATATATTTCTTGGTCAGAGGATCAAAATCAATATTTTTTACCAGAACATCTACATTCTTACCATCCAGTTCCAGATAAGCCTGGGTGCCTTCTTTTGCATTCTTGATAAAAGCGGATGCATCCTTCTCTGTGAATTTCAGGGAAACATTCTCTTTCATTTCTTTTCCGTACAAAACACCGGTGATAAAACCGTCTCTTCTTAATTTCTTTGCTTTTTCGTCAGGATTTCTTTTTTCAGCTTTTAATGTCAACATAATGATGACCTCCTCGATCTCTACGTTTGTTTCGTGTAGATGAGAGCTTGTAGAAGTTCTTTTTGCACTATGGTTATTATAGCACATATAGAACAAATTAAACAGTTAAAATGTCACAAAAATAAAGTGAGAAAAACTAAAATTACAGGCAATTTTTAGAATGCATTGTATTTTTTCAGACCGGAGCAAACACTACATTACAAGAATACGTTACAACAGTAAAGTAAACGGTTGCAGGACAGGGGAAAATAGGTTATACTTGCTACAAACACATTTGAATTTACAGGGAGGACATGAGAATGGATATGAATATTGTATGCCTGGATCTGGAAGGAGTACTGGTGCCGGAGATCTGGATCGCTTTTGCAGAGGCCAGTGGGATCCCCGAGTTGAAGAGAACCACCAGAGACGAGCCGGATTATGATAAATTAATGAAATGGAGACTCGGCATTCTGAAAGAGCACGGTCTGGGACTGAAGGAGATTCAGGAGACGATCGCAAAGATCGATCCGATTCCCGGTGCGAAGGAATTTCTGGACGAATTGCGTTCCATAACCCAGGTCATTATTATCAGCGATACTTTTTCACAGTTTGCAGGTCCCCTGATGAAGAAGCTGGGATATCCCACGATTTTCTGCAATTCTCTGGAAGTAGCCGATAATGGTGAGATCACCGGATTCAGAATGCGTGTGGAAAATTCTAAATATACGACGGTAAAAGCTTTGCAGTCCATCGGTTTCCAGACCATTGCCAGCGGTGACAGCCACAATGACTTGGGTATGATCCAGGCCAGCAAGGCAGGCTTCCTGTTCAAGAGTACCGAACAGATCAAAAAAGCTCATCCGGAGCTTCCGGCCTATGAGACCTATGACGAACTGATGGCAGCCATCAAAAAAGCATTATAATCTCCTATATTACTATTACTATGAAAAACTCTCCGGACAGATGTTATTCTGTTGAGGAGAGTTTTCTGTGTATACAGTGAATGCGTTTAATGGAGAATATTGATCCGCCACACACGGAAAACAGGGAAAAGACAAATAAAATATAAAAATATAATCGAAATTAAAAAAGTTATTTACATATTTTTACAAAATGTTACAATATTATAATATGACTTGTTATCAACCAATAGTAAGGAGAGGAAAATGTTCGAAAATTTGAAAATCAGGCAGCGCCTGAAAAAAGCTTTTGCCATTATTGTAGTTATATCATCTATTGCAGGAGTGCTCGGAGCACTGGCAATGATCGTTACCATGAACTGCTATCAGCATGCATTGACCAATTACGGTTTTTCACAGGGAGATATCGGTAAGGCCATGACTGTATTCACGGATGTAAGATCCGCAACCCGTGGAATCATAGGATATAACGACCCGGATCTGGTGGACGGTCTGATCACGACTCACGATGAGAAGAAGCAGGCTTTTCTTGAATACTGGGAAGTTGTCGGCGAGACTGTTGTTTCTTCCAAGGAGAAGGAACTGTATGATCAGGTAAATGAGCAGATTCAGCAGTACTGGGAGCTGGATCAGCAGGCCATTAATACCGGTAAGGTGGATATGGAAGAGAAGCGTATGCAGGCACAGGAGCTGATGCAGAATCAGGTAGCACCGCTTTATAATGAAATTTATGATACCATGCGTGAACTGATGAACGAGAATGTCCGTGAAGGAGATTCCCTTTCTTCCACACTGAATATCATGGGATTTATCTTCCTGCTTATCATTGTTGGTGTGATCGTGCTGGCAATTATCATTGCAACGAGAATGGAACATGCAATCTCTCAGGGAATCGCAGCACCGCTGGATGCATTGGCAAAGCGTCTGGAGACTTTTGCACAGGGTAACCTGTCCGATCCGTTCCCGACACTGAACAGTAAGGATGAGATCGCTGACATGATTCATTCTGCAAATGAAATGGCAGAAAAGCTGAGTTTTGTCATTGCCGACACCGGAGAAGTTATGAGCCAGATGGCAAACGGCAATTACAACATCACTTCCAAGAACCCGGATATGTATCAGGGTGATTTTGAACAGTTGTTTCTGTCTATCCGTAACATGAAGACACAGATGGTTCAGACACTTCGTTCCATCGAGGAGGCTTCCAGGCAGGTATCCGCAGGTGCAGCTAACCTGGCAGATGCTTCCCAGAATCTGGCAGAGGGCGCTACCGAGCAGGCAGGTGCCGTAGAAGAACTGCAGGCTACCATTACCAACATTACTTCCAATATTGAGCAGGCTGCTGAACAGGCACAGGAGTCCTATGAGCAGGCCAGAAAATATGCAAACGAAGCAGATAACAGCAGAGCAGAGATGAAGGCTATGGTGGATGCTATGGCCAGAATCAGTGATACTTCCAACAAGATCGGCAATATCATTTCTGAAATCGAGGATATTGCATCCCAGACCAACCTGTTGTCCCTGAATGCTTCCATCGAGGCAGCCAGAGCAGGTGAGGCAGGCCGTGGATTCGCTGTGGTTGCTGACCAGATCCGTCAGCTGGCAGAGCAGAGTACCAAGTCTGCTGTAGATACCAGAGACCTGATTGAAGGTTCCATGCAGGAGATCAAGGAAGGCAACCAGGCTGCAGACAGCGCTGCTGCTTCCATCGAGATCGTAGTAGACGGTATCGGCAAGATTGCAGAGTCTTCCCGCAGTATCAGCGAGATCTCCAAGGACCAGGCCAATGCCATGGATCAGGCAGAGCAGGGTGTCAACCAGATCTCCGAGGTAGTACAGTCCAACTCCGCTACCGCAGAAGAATCTTCCGCTACCAGCCAGGAATTGTCTGCACAGGCAATCTCTCTGAATGAGCTGATCAGCAAGTTTATTCTTCCTCAGGAATAAGAACGGCTGAGACATTGAGAAAAATATAGTACAGCTGGAAAAGCAGGTATCGGCAACGATGCCTGCTTTTTTTCTCTGACAGGAAGTGGACAAGGATATCTGATATGCGATATAATTACAGGGAACAGAACTGGAACAAAATGAGTGAAATGAGGTAATCATGGGAATGGATCAGGAACAGACACCCCACAAGCGCCGGGTGCGTTATAAAGGGAAATACCCCAGAAAATTTGAGGAAAAATATAAGGAATTACAGCCCGAAAAATACGGAGATACCATTGCCCATGTGATTCAGAAGGGAAACACTCCCGCAGGCATGCATATCTCCATTATGGTAAAGGAGATTCTGGATTTCCTGAAGATCCAGCCGGGAGAGACCGGATTTGATGCAACACTGGGCTACGGTGGACATACGAAAGCCATGTTGGAGCAGCTGCAGGGGCGTGGGCATATCTATGCCACAGACGTAGATCCGGAGGAGTCTGCCAAGACGAAGAAACGACTGGCAGAGGCCGGTTACGGAGAAGAGATTCTGACCATCAGATTACAGAATTTCTGCACTATAGATGAGATTGCAAAAGAGGTCGGCGGATTTGATTTTATTCTGGCAGATCTGGGAGTATCCTCCATGCAGATCGATAACCCCAACAGAGGTTTTTCCTTCAAGGTGGACGGACCGTTAGACCTCAGACTGAACCAACAGCAGGGCATCAGTGCAGCAGAGCGCCTGGATACCATCACAAGAGAAGAACTGGCGGGAATGCTTTATGAGAATTCAGACGAGCCCTACTGCGAGGAGCTAGCGAGGGCCATTACCGATGAGATACGTAAGGGACATCGGATCGATACCACGACGAAACTGCGGGAAGTCATTGAGAAGACTCTGGATTTTCTCCCGGAGAAGGAGAAAAAGGATACCATCAAAAAGACCTGTCAGAGAACTTTTCAGGCCTTGCGTATTGATGTGAACCGCGAATTTGAAGTGTTATATGAATTTATGGAAAAGCTGCCGGGAGCTTTGAAACCCGGCGGAAGGGTAGCCATTCTGACTTTCCACTCCGGCGAGGATAAGCTGGTAAAGCAGGCTTTGAAGGAAGGCTACCGGAACGGCATTTATGCAGATTATGCGAAAGACGTGATCCGCCCTTCTGCGGAGGAATGTGTACAGAACGGCAGAGCCCGTTCCACGAAGATGCGTTGGGCGGTCCGGGCGGAAGAACAGACAGACTGACAGACGGAACAAAGGAGGTGTGAGAATGACTGTCATGGAATTTATCAATGCACACAGAGAGGATATGGATCCCTGCGAGTGCGTGATCCTGCCGGACGGCAGTGTGGAAGAGCCACAGCCTTCTCATATCAAAAAGCTGGAGGAAATCTCCGGCGAAGATAAACTGACACTGAACAGCCGTATGGAGAAAAATATGGAGCCCATATTTTTCATGGTGGAGTATACCGGCTGTATGTTAATATGGAGTACCCGTGTAGTGGTGCCGTCCCATCCCACACCGGCACAGGAAGAGACACTGGAGACCTTGTATTTCGCGGCGATGCTGGCTCCCGGCTATCACAGGGAACAGGTGGGAGAAACTTACGAGGAATGCGTCAGAAAAGCAAAAGAACTGCACTAGAAAGGGAACGACAAAATGGCATTTGCACATCTTCATGTTCATACAGAATATTCGCTGCTGGACGGTTCCAACAAGATCAGGGAGTATGTAGCCAGAGTTAAGGAACTGGGCATGAACAGCGCGGCAATCACCGATCATGGCGTTATGTACGGCGTGATCGATTTTTACCGGGCAGCCAGAGAAGCGGGGATCAAGCCGATCCTGGGCTGTGAGGTGTATGTGGCACCGGATTCCCGTTTTGACAAGGAACTGACCGGTGGAGAAGAACGTTATCATCATCTGGTGCTGCTGGCGGAGAACAATACCGGCTATGCGAATCTGATGAAAATCGTCAGCCGTGGCTTTACGGAAGGATATTATTATAAACCCCGTGTGGACATGGAAGTGCTGCAGGAGTTCCACGAGGGAATTATCGCATTGTCTGCCTGCCTTGCAGGTGAAGTGCCCCGGTTTATTCTGAAGGGAATGAAGGACGAAGCGAGAAAAGCAGCCCGCAAATACGAGGCCTGCTTCGGCAAGGGCAATTATTTTCTGGAACTGCAGGATCACGGTATCCCGGAGCAGCGTACGGTGAACATGGAACTGCTCCAGATGAGCAGAGAACTGGACATTCCGCTGGTAACCACCAACGATGTGCATTACACCTATGCTGAGGATGCGATTCCCCACGATATTCTGCTGTGTCTGCAGACCGGCAAAAAGCTGGCGGACGAGGATCGCATGCGTTATGAGGGCGGTCAGTATTACGTCAAGAGCGAAGAGGAAATGAAGGGACTGTTCCCCTATGCATGGGAGGCCGTGGAGAATACCCAGAGGATTGCAGACCGTTGTAATGTGGAGATAGAGTTTGGCGTGACGAAGCTGCCGAAATACGATGTGCCGGAAGGTTATGATTCCTGGAGCTATCTGAACAAGCTTTGTAATGACGGACTGGCAGAGCGTTACGGTGACGGTGACCAGCCTGCAGGGGAGACCGGACAGACCCTGCGGGAACGTCTGGATTACGAGCTGGGTGTCATCCGCAGAATGGGATATGTGGACTATTTCCTGATCGTATGGGATTTCATCAACTATGCGAAAGAGCACGGGATTCCGGTGGGACCGGGACGAGGTTCCGCTGCGGGAAGTATCGTGGCATATTGCCTGAAGATCACCAACATTGATCCCATTCATTATAATCTGCTGTTTGAACGTTTCCTGAATCCGGAACGTGTGTCCATGCCCGATATTGATGTGGACTTCTGCTTCGAACGGAGACAGGAAGTCATCGATTATGTGGGCAGAAAATACGGCAACGACAAGGTGGTGCAGATCGTTACGTTCGGTACCCTGGCAGCCAAGGGTGTCATCCGTGATGTGGGACGTGTTATGGATCTGCCCTATGCGTTCGTGGATTCCATTGCCAAGATGGTGCCCAATGAACTGAACATCACCCTGAGCAAAGCGCTGGAAATGAACCCGGAATTCCGAAAGCTTTATCAGGAGGATGAGCAGGTGCATCATCTGATCGATATGTGTAAGCGTCTGGAAGGACTGCCCAGACATACCTCCATGCATGCGGCGGGCGTGGTCATCTGTCAGAAGTCGGCGGATGAATTCGTGCCGCTGTCCAGAGGCTCCGACGGTTCCATCGTCACCCAGTTTACCATGACGACATTGGAAGAACTGGGACTGCTGAAAATGGATTTCCTGGGGCTGCGTACACTGACTGTGATCCATGATGCGGTAAAATTTATTGAGAATACCACCGGCAGACACATAGATGTGGATGCCATTGACTATAACGATCCGAAAGTACTGGCTTCCATCGGCACCGGCAGAACGGAAGGTGTGTTCCAGCTGGAAAGTGCCGGGATGAAGAGCTTCATGAAGGAGTTGCGCCCCCAGAATCTGGAAGATGTGGTGGCTGGTATTTCCCTGTATCGTCCGGGTCCTATGGATTTTATCCCGAAGTATATTCAGGGTAAAAATCATCCGGATGCGGTAACTTATGCCTGTCCCCAGCTGGAGCCGATCTTAAAGCCCACCTACGGCTGTATTGTATATCAGGAACAGGTAATGCAGATCGTTCGTGATCTGGCGGGCTATACACTGGGACGAAGCGATCTGGTGCGCCGTGCCATGAGTAAGAAGAAACAGTCCGTCATGGAAAAAGAGCGGGCCAACTTCATCTACGGCAACCCGGAGGAAAATGTCCCCGGCTGTATTGCCAACGGCATTGACGAGCAGACAGCCGGACAGATCTACGATATGATGATGGATTTCGCCAAATATGCGTTCAACAAGTCCCATGCGGCATGTTATGCAGTGGTGGCTTACCAGACAGCGTATTTGAAATACTATTATCCCGTAGAATTCATGGCGGCATTGATGACTTCCGTCATCGATAACCCGAAAAAGGTATCCGAATATATTTTGAATTGCCGGAACATGGATATTGCCATTCTGCCTCCGGATGTGAATGCGGGAGAAGCCGGATTCTCCGTATCGGATGGCAAGATCCGTTATGCCCTGACGGCCATCAAGAGTGTGGGACGTCCCATCATTGACAGCCTGGTACAGGAGCGTAAGGAAAGAGGCCCTTTCACGAATCTGAAGGACTTTATTACCCGCATGTCCGATAAAAAAGAGATGAATAAGCGGGCTATTGAGAACCTGATCAAAGCAGGAGCTCTGGATGGTCTGGGCGGTACGAGAAAACAGTTCATGAGTGTCTATGTGCAGATCGCGGACCATATTGCCCATGATAAAAAGAACAATCTGGCCGGACAGATCTCCCTGTTTGACATTGCAGGGGAAGAGGATAAGGAAGAATTCGATATCCGGATGCCGGATGTGGGCGAATACAATAAGGAGATGCTGCTGGGCTTCGAAAAAGAGGTGCTGGGTGTCTACGTCAGCGGTCATCCCCTGGAGGAATATCAGGAGCTGTGGCAGAACTGCATCAGCAATACTGCCGGGGATTTTGCCCTGGATGAAGAGACCGGAGAGGTGCAGTTAGTCAGGGACCAGGCCAATGCAGTCATCGGAGGATTGATTGCGGACAAGACAGTAAAATACACCAAGAATGACAAGATCATGGCATTTTTGAATGTGGAGGATCTGATCGGTAATGTGGAAGTCGTGGTATTTCCACAGGTGTACGAGCGCTACAGTACCTTGCTTGTGGAGGATGCGAAGGTGTTTATCCGGGGCAGAGTATCCCTGGAAGAAGACAAGGACGGCAAGCTGATCTGCGACCAGATCATCAGTTTCGAGGATGCGCAGGCTGCGAGAGCGGCGAACCAGCCCCTGTTCCCCAGAAATTACGGAGGCCGGGGCGGCAGCAGCCGCGGCGGATCCTACGGAAACGGAAGTGGAAATGGCGGTGCCGGTGGATACCGGAATGCCGGGAACGGCTACGGACAATACCAAAATGACGGTATGAACAGCAGCAGTATGTCGGTGGGACAGACCGGTCAGGCAGCAGGACAAATGCAGTCCGGGCAGCGCACACAGGCAAATGGAACCCCTCAGAAAAAAGGCATGCCGGCGGGAGCCTGGATCCAGTTCCCCAATATGGAGGCCTATAAGACCAGAGAGCAGGAACTGCTGCAGGCCATTGCGGATTCCGACGGGGATGACGATGTGGTGATCTATCTGCGGGACATTAAAAATATTAAGATCCTGCCCCAAAATCTCCAGGTAAAAGCCGACGGGGCATTAATGGAAAAGCTTACATTGCTGTTCGGAAAAGAAAATGTTAAATTTATAACGAAACCTATTGAAAACCGCTCAAAAATAGATTAAAATAAGGAATCGAGAAGAGAAAATTATTCGTTCGTTTACTTAGGAGGTAACAGTCATGGCAAAAGAGATTAAGACGATCGGCGTATTGACCAGCGGCGGTGATGCACCGGGAATGAACGCTGCTATTCGTGCAGTTGTTCGTACAGCCATTGCAAGAGGACTGAAGGTTAAGGGAATCAAAAAAGGCTATCAGGGTCTTTTGAATGAAGAGATCATAGATATGGAAGCCAAGGACGTATCCGATATCATTCAGCGCGGTGGTACGATCTTAGGAACCGCACGTTGTCTGGAGTTCAAGGAAGCGGAAGGACAGAAGAAGGGTGCTGAGATCTGCAGAAAGCACGGTATCGACGGTATCGTTGTCATCGGCGGTGACGGTTCTTACCGTGGTGCACAGGCACTGTCCAGACTTGGTATTAATACCATCGGTCTTCCCGGAACCATCGACCTGGATATTGCATGTACCGAGTACACAATCGGTTTCGATACTGCTGTCAACACAGCAATGCAGGCAATCGACAAGGTTAAGGATACTTCTTCCTCTCATGAGAGATGCAGTATCATCGAGGTAATGGGCAGAAATGCCGGTTATATCGCTCTGTGGTGCGGTATTGCCAACGGTGCCGAGGATATCCTGCTTCCCGAGAAGTACGATTACAACGAACAGAATATTATCAATAATATCATTACCAACCGTAAGCATGGTAAGACCCATCATATCATCATCAATGCCGAGGGAATCGGACATTCCACTTCCATGGCCCGTCGTATCGAGGCTGCTACCGGTATTGAGACCCGTGCTACGATCTTAGGTTACATGCAGCGTGGCGGAAGCCCTACTGCCAAGGATCGTTACTATGCATCTATCATGGGTGCTTACGCAGTAGATATCATGCTGGAGGGCAAGACCAACCGTGTCGTAGGTTATCAGCACGGTGAGTTCATCGATTTCGATATCGAAGAGGCTTTGCAGATGCAGAAGGGCATCAATGAGTACCAGTTCGAGGTATCTCATCTGCTGTCCATCTAATTTAATTTAACAGTTCAGACTGCGAAGCAGGCACTTTTATAAATAAGAGTGTCTAAACGGATATGAAGACAAAGGCGTTTCCCATTGCGTGGAAACGCCTTTTTGACTATAATAAACTCATCCATAGAATGCATCCCGACTGCTTGCAGGCAGGGGATCATTCTATGAGAGTGGTAGTAAGAGTGGCTCAGGAAGCAAATTCCAAGAAGTATTTGACCTAGCAGACAACTATACTTTAAGTGATGATACCTTTGACAATCATATACTCGATAGACATGGACCTAATTCTACATACGGAAACAAATCACATTTTAATGCAGATTTTGATATTAGAAATAGTATTGATAGTACATTGACAGGGGACAACTTCATTGTAGGTCCTAATACTGCTGGAAGAGAAGGTTATATTTTTGAACAAACATTTTCCAATCCAATAGGGACAAATAGCAAAGGGAAACCATTATATACTTTAAAAGTAGTTATTGATGAGGCTGGAAATGTAATTACTGCGTTTCCCAAAAAGTAGTAGGAGGTTGTTGTAATGAACTTTTACATAGGTAATTCAATAGATGAGATTAATGAACAAGATGTCAACGTAGAATTTTGCGATGAGTTGATTGATTTTATCTATAAAATGAGTGGACAAGTATCCTTTGATATGAGTAAATTGTACCAGATTGATCCTTATGATGATGTTGAAGTTTCTAAAAATGATTTGTTTCAAATCGCCGAAATATGCAAATATATATTGGACACAGCATTGCTTCAGAATTATGAAGAACCAGATGAAGGCAGACAAATGGTGCAAGACTTATTAGAGATTATCCAAAAAGCGATGACAAGTGATTTAGGACTAGTTTCGATAGGAGATTGATGATTTGCATTACGTAATAAAATTGTAACATTTCCCTTGACACTTCCAAAACATCCATGTTACAATGGCACCCACCAGGGGGTATAAGGGGGATAAGCTGCTCCGTAATATCTAAACAAAAACACATAATAGGAGATGTTCCGTAGCTACTATGGGCTATAGTGCATCTCCTATTTTTCTGTTACATGGAAATCCTGATAAAATTGTCCCAAAGCATAATAAATTTTTGAACAGTAGTGAAAGTTATGCCATACCATACTTCTCCCAACGGCTCTGCCGGTGGGGGGGGGGGTTCCGGCTTAGCCGCCGAAGGACGGCATAAGCCCTTTAACCTGCACTATTTTCGACCCTAATATTTTTCTTATATTTTCTAAAAGTATCTTCTTTCACATTTCCCCAACAAGCCCTAAAAAGTCTATCATGGGTAACTCCTCGACTTCGCTCTTAAAATCGCACACAGGGGCAACACAGGCTCTCACAGGGGTAAGAGAAAGTTGTTTTGTCTGTCTAAAAATTGAATTTGTGCATTATTACCGTTTTTCTTCTGTTTTTGGTCTATGGCATAAAGCCAATTCAGCCGCCAAATCGTCAAATTTCCCTCCAATTTTTCAAAAACAAAAATTTTGACTTGCAACCTTTTCTGTTCAGAGTTAACATCACACACCACAAAAGCAATTCGTAAGTCTTTTGTGACTCCTGCGTTCTGCAGGAAATATCCATCTTTATGAAAGTCAGCGGTATTTCTTTTGAAATACTTTGTGCCTGACCAGAAGTAGATAGACTTTACCACTCTTGCCGACCCAGTTGCAGAAGCGTAATTCTGGGACACTGGCTTAACAGTTGAGATTGCCACTATTTTGCCAAACATTGAGATTGGAGATGATTGAGAATGACAAAAGAAGATTTTATCTATGTGGGTATCGACTTGCATAAGGAAATCCACACAGCAGTTATGATTGACTGCTACAACAACAAACTGGGAGAGATTACTTTTCCCAACAGACCAGCCGATTTTCCTAAGCTGGTAACAAAGGTCAAAAAATGTAATACTGATGCAAAAGAAGTAGTCTATGGTCTGGAGAATGCTTATGGTTACGGCAGAGCATTGGCAGTGTGGCTGATTGATAAGGGGTATTTTGTAAAGGATGTAAATACCGCTATCTCACATCGACAGGCAAAGCACCGGGGTGCCATGTATCGCAAAAGTGACAGCGATGATGCGGAAGCCATTGCTCTGGCAACTTTAAATATGCTTGATAAGCTTCCAGATGCGTGTCCCAATGATGCGTACTGGTCACTTGGTCAGCTGGTGCATCGTAGGGACAATATCATGAAACAGCGAACCAGACTGGTTAATCAGTTGCACGAGCAGTTGTGTATTGCGTATCCGTCGTATAAGTCATTTTTTAATGACATCAGTAGACCTACTGCACTGTACTTCTGGGAGCATTATCCATCCAGAAAGTATCTTAGGGGTAAGTCTGTGGAAGATTTACGTAAGGAACTTGTTCCCGTCAGCCACAATAGATGTTCGACCAAAAACTGTGAGAAAATCTTGGATGCGGTAGCAAGTGACAAGGTAAAAAATAATGCTTACCAAGATGCCAGGGACATGGTGACTCTTAGCATTGTCAGTGATTTACAGCACTATGACAGCCAACTGGCGGAGGTAGACAAGATGCTGGAACAGATGTATAAGATGCTTGGCTGCACGCTTACAACCATTCCCGGTGTAAATGTTATCACAGCAGTGAAGATTCTTGCTGAAATCGGTGATATCAAACGCTTTAGTAATGCCAATAAACTGGCACAGTTTGCCGGAATTGCACCGCTTCATTTATCCTCCAGCGGTAAGGGGAAGGATGTAGCTACCAAGCAGGGTAACAGACGATTGCAGGCAACCATTTATTTCCTTGCAATCCAGATGGTGCAAGTATCCTCAAAGGGTACACCGAGAAATTCGGTGGTACGGGCATACTACGAGAAACGTAAGGCAGAGGGGAAAACCAGCCAACAGGCTTTGATTTGTATTTCAAGACGGTTAATCAGTGTTATTTACGGAATGTTAAAGAACGGTACGGAGTACCGTATGCCGGTAGTGGAAAACGCTGGCGAAAATAGGTAGTGAAAATGGCAAATATATGGTAGAATTTTAAGCAGATGAAACAGTCGGCTTTGGGAAGTGTATTCATTTTTCAAAAGAGAGGCATCGGCTTGGATAATTATAAGAGTAAAGAGTCTCTGTCAAGAGGAGTAAACAAACATAAGTAAGTAGGGCGATTAGCCCGGATTACGCATGTTTGTTATGGTTTCGAGAGTTCGCAGAACGGAGAAACCATATTATTATGATGTTTAGGAGCGGTTAGCAGACAGATATGATCACAAGCAACAACAATGCAAAAGTAAAACAGGTGGTGCAGTGGCAGACCAAGGCAAAGGAGCGCCGCAAGGATCACGTATTTCTGGCAGAAGGTATCAGAATGTGTGAGGAGGCTCCGGTAAAAAACGTGCGGGAGGTCTACCTTACGGAAGAACTGGAGCAAAAGATCCGGCAGAATGCCCAGAACGGAGACGCGGCATTCTGGGACAAGCTGCAGCAGACCGGTTACGAGACCGTCTCCCCGGAAGTCTTTGCCAAAATGGCGGATACCCAGACCCCCCAGGGCATTCTGACAGTGCTGGAACAGCCGGTCTATGACCTGACACAGCTGTTGGAACAGCCGGATCCTTTATTTCTGATGCTGGAAAATCTGCAGGATCCGGGTAATCTGGGAACCATGATCCGTACCGGAGAAGGAGCAGGGATAACGGGTGTTATCATGAACAACCAGACGGTTGATATCTTTAATCCCAAGACCATCCGTGCCACCATGGGGTCTATTTTCCGGGTACCCTTTGTCTACGTGCCGGATCTGGCACCGGTGCTGGAACAGATGCATGCAAAAGGTATCCACACCTATGCGGCACACTTGAAAGGACAGGAATACTACGATTCCTTTTCTTTCCGGGAGCCTACGGCGTTCCTCATCGGCAACGAAGGAAACGGCTTATCCAGGGAAATCTCCGACCAGGCGGGACAGTATCTCAAGATCCCCATGGAGGGCAGGGTGGAATCCCTGAATGCCTCCATTGCAGCGGCCCTTCTGATGTACGAGGCCCACAGACAGCGAAGTGCAAGTCTATAACTATCCCGGACCCATTTGCCTTATAGATATTATCAAATGCCAGGCATTCGATGCGCAGCCGATAATATTTACATGGCTCTGAATAATTATATAATAATGATGCCAGGGTCAAAAGGTCTAAGCCCACATGAGCTTGCTCATAGGTGGGTGAAAGACCTTAGGACCCGCCCCGATATGAGCATAAAAGTGGGATGATAATCCCACGATATGCGAATATTGGGTAGGATTGTGGGAGTGCGTAGCACGGAACAATCCGTAGGCATCAAAGTCGGGGGCTTTTGACCCCGACATAATAATAATAGAAGAAAGACAGAACAGGAGGAAAGATATCATGAAGATCGGATTTATCGGACTGGGAAATATGGCCACTGCCATGATCGGAGGAATGTTGCAAAAAGGAATTGCAGCTCCGGAGGACATCATTGGTTCAGCCAGAACAGAAACAACAGTAGAAAAAGTTAAAACAAAATTTAATATTAACACAACAACGGATAACAAAATCGTAGCGGTACAGGCAGACATTCTGTTCCTGGCAGTGAAACCCATCTTTTTCCCGGAGGTGATCGACCAGATCAAAGATGTCGTGGCAGAGGATACCCTGATCGTCAGCATTGCGGCAGGAAGAACTCTGGACTATCTGAAAGAGGCTTTCGGCAGACCGGAATTGAAGCTGATCCGCTGCATGCCCAATACTCCGGCACTGGTACTGGAAGGCTGCACCGGCGTCTGTGCGGAAGAAAACGTCACGGAGGAAGACATGGAGCAGGTACTGGCACTGTTACGTTCCTTCGGCATTGCCAGTGTGGTACCGGAACGGCTGATGGATGTAGTCGTAGGTGTCAGCGGTAGCTCCCCGGCCTATGTGTTCATGTTCATTGAAGCCATGGCAGACGAGGCAGTAGCCGCCGGAATGCCCAGAAAACAGGCTTATGAATTCGCAGCACAATCCGTCCTTGGCAGTGCCAGGATGGTGCTGGAGACCGGCAGACATCCCGGAGAACTGAAGGACATGGTGTGCTCCCCCGGTGGAACCACGATCCAGGCAGTCAAGGTACTGGAGGAAAAAGGCATGCGCGCCGCTGTCATGGATGCCATGGATGCCTGCATTGAGAAGTCCAAAAGCATGTAGTGACAGCTCGACTCTGTTCATGATTTGAGCGCCGGTTCATGAGCAAAGGTAGTCACGCAGTGACGAAAAGCGTGATAACGCAACTTTGCGAATGGCGCTAGCCGAGCTGTCATGGCTAAATAGTGCCCAAAGTCCCAAAACTTGACAAAAATTTTGTCATCTGTTATGATATCTCGCGTAACAAATTTAATATTTTTGTAACAAACCGGTGAAAATCTTAATAATTTCAGCATATACTATTCACTGGTGAGATCCACAGGTATCACACCCATCGGGGAATCTTCCTGTGGGAAAGGCGTGTATCAAGATGACAAAAAGCAGAAGAATGCTGGTTGTATGCGTAGGACTGCTCTGTTCTCTCTTCCTGAGCATGCAGATGAGCATGACCGCACAGGCGGGCAATACAAAAAATTATGTAAATGATCTGAACGGTGGTATCGCATCCATCCTGGATCCCGGTTCCAGGAACAGCACTGAGGTGATCAACGCTACGGTGAAGGAACTGAACCTGACTTTCCCGGCAGAGGAAGAGATCAGTTCCGGTCTGGTCATGGCGAACGTAAAGGATGCCGTGAATGTAAGAAGCGATGCCAGCGAGGAAGCATCCAAGGTCGGTAAACTCTACAAGGACTGTGGAGGTACCATCCTGGAGCGTAAGGACGGCTGGACCAAGATCCAGTCCGGCACTCTGATCGGCTGGGCAAAGGACGAATATCTCCTGTTCGGAGATGACGCCAGAGCACTGGCCAACGATGTAGGCAGGATGATCGCACAGATCAATACGGAGACCCTCCGTGTGAGAACGGAAGCGGATCAGGAAGCCGGTGTCCTGGGACTTCTTCCCAAGGGAGACATCGCAGATGTAGTAGACAACAGCAACCCGGAATGGGTCTGTATTGACTACGAAGGCGCAGACGGTTATGTGGCTGCGGAATATGTAACTGTAGATTTCCAGATCGACTCCGGTGAGACACTGGAGGAGATCAAGGCAAGAGAAGCCGCAGAGCGTGAAGCAAAGCGTCACGTCAACTACGGCGAATATACCACCGATGCGGATACCACGCAGCTGCTGGCCGCACTGGTACAGTGTGAAGCAGGCTGTGAAAGCTACGAAGGCCAGCTGGCGGTAGCGTCCGTAGTTATGAACCGTGTAAGAAGCGGAGCATATCCCAATAGTATTCACGGTGTTATCTATGCCTCCGGACAGTTTACTCCAGCACTGAACGGTAAGGTAAATACCGTATACGAATCCGGCAGGATCTCTGCAAGCTGTGTTCAGGCAGCCCAGGAAGCCATCTCCGGTGTCTCCAATGTAGGAGACATGACCCACTTCAGACGTAACAACGGCCGTGACGGACTGGTCATCGGTAACCACGTCTTCTACTAAGTGGCACACAAAAGAACAGCGCATACAACAGAGACGGTATCCCGGAACAGGGGTACCGTCTTTTAATGTACAGGCAGGAGCCGATCCGCCGGATGGAATGAGGAATGAGAAGAGCACAATAGAATCCCGTATCGTGCACTAATAGCGGTTGTCACAGAAGACTATTTGTAGTACACTGGATACAACTACAAAACCAAAGGAGTGATCACATGAATGAAATGGTAACCTTGTGGCTTGTGGTATTGATCGTATCGATCGGTGTGGAGGTCGCCACTCTGGGACTGACGAGCATCTGGTTCGCCGGAGGCGCCGTTGTGGCAGTGATTGCCGCCGCATTGCAGGCACCGATCTGGTTGCAGATCCTGTTATTTTTTGCAGTGTCTCTGCTGCTGTTATTTTTCACCAGACCTGTCGCAGTCAGATATTTCAACAAAGACCGCGTAAGGACGAATGTGGAAAGTATGATCGGCAGACAGGCGATCGTGACCAGTGAGATCGACAATCTGCAGGGCATCGGACAGGTAACGGTGGGCGGCCAGGAGTGGAGCGCCAGAACCGAAAAAGACGGACTGAATCTACAGCCCGGAACGGTGGTAGACATCGTGGCAGTCAGTGGTGTCAAGCTGATCGTCAAGGTGGATCCGCAGATGACGAAGGTCACCGGGGAAGTACCGGAGTCACAGAATTAAGAATCGTGTAACACGGATACATGAGGGAAAAGCGCGTACAGAGGTACGCAGCGTACACGAATGTACGCAGAAGGAGGAAAAATGGTAGCATTAATCATTATTGTCGTTTTAGTATTATGGATCTGTGTATCCTGTATCAAGATCGTGCCTCAGGCACAGGCCTACGTGATCGAACGTCTGGGTGCTTATCAGTCCACCTGGAATGTAGGATTCAATCTGAAGATCCCGTTCATCGATAAGGTAGCCAGAAAAGTCAATTTAAAAGAGCAGGTAGCGGATTTCCCACCCCAGCCCGTAATCACCAAGGATAACGTAACCATGCGGATCGATACCGTAGTCTTTTACCAGATCACAGATCCCAAGCTGTTCACCTACGGTGTAGAGAATCCCATGATGGCTATTGAGAATCTGACCGCCACCACCCTGCGTAATATCATCGGTGACCTGGAACTGGACCAGACCCTGACTTCCCGTGAGACCATCAACACCAAGATGCGTGCGGCACTGGATATCGCCACCGATCCCTGGGGTATCAAGGTCAACCGTGTGGAGCTGAAGAACATCATCCCTCCCGCAGAGATCCAGAATGCCATGGAGAAGCAGATGAAGGCAGAGCGTGAGAGACGTGAAGCCGTTACCCGTGCAGAAGGTGAGAAGAAGGCTAAGATCCTGGAGGCAGAAGGTGCCAAGGAGTCCGCAATCCTTCGTGCAGAGGCAGATAAGCAGGCAGCCATCCTTCGTGCGGAAGCTGAGAAGGAGAAGATGATCCGCGAGGCAGAAGGTGAAGCCGAAGCCATCCTCAAGGTACAGCAGGCAAATGCCGACGGTATCAAGATGCTGAAGGAAGCAGGCGCAGATGCCGCAGTCCTGAAGTTAAAGAGCCTGGAAGCTTTTGAAAAGGTAGCTGACGGCCAGGCCACCACCATCCTGCTGCCCGCAGAGCTGCAGGGCATTGCCAGCGTGGCAGAGACCTTCAAGGCAGCCGCAGGCAAAAAGGCAGAATAAGTAAACTAAAAAACGATAAACCAAAGCCACTTTCCGGGAAATACGGAGGGTGGCTTTTTTATGTCGGATTCACAAAAAACAATGACGGGGGATAAACGCGAGGGGTTGAAAAACACAGAATAATGAAGTATATTGATTACATATAGCTTGTTACAGGCAACGTTCGTAACAGGGATATCAATGGACAAAATCAGAAAACAGAGGCTGCGGGCGCAAGGCCGGAAAGCTTCGGAAAAGAGGAGTATTATGGATTTAAAGGGACGCGATTTTTTGAAATTACTGGACTTTACACCGGAAGAGATCGAATATCTGCTGGATCTGGCGGCAGACCTGAAGGATAAGAAGAAAAAAGGAATCCCCGTAGATACTCTCCGAGGCAAGAATGTAGCGCTGATCTTTGAGAAGACCAGTACCCGTACCAGATGTGCTTTTGAAGTGGCAGCCCATGATCTGGGAATGGGAACGACTTATCTGGATCCCACCGGATCCCAGATCGGCAAAAAGGAAAGCATTGCCGATACTGCCAGAGTACTGGCAGGCATGTTCGAGGGTATCGAATATCGTGGCTTCGGACAGGATATTGTGGAGGAACTGGCAAAATATTCCAAGGTGCCCGTATGGAACGGCCTGACCAACGAATTCCATCCCACCCAGATGCTGGCAGACCTTCTGACCATACGTGAACATTTCGGACATCTGAAGGGAATCCGTATGACTTACATGGGAGACGCCCGTTACAACATGGGTAACTCTCTGATGGTAGCCTGCGCGAAGATGGGCATGCACTTTACCGCATGTACCACCGCAAAATATTTCCCGGCGAAGGAGCTGGTAGCGGAGTGTGAGGCCATTGCGGCACAGACCGGCGGCAGTATTACCCTGACCGAGGATGTGAAGGCGGGCACGAAGGATGTGGACGTGATATACACTGACGTGTGGGTATCCATGGGCGAGCCCGACGAAGTATGGACCGAGCGTATTAAGGAGCTGTCTCCTTATCAGGTGAATAAAGCAGTCATGGACAATGCCGGCGAGCAGGCCATTTTCATGCACTGTCTTCCTGCATTCCATGATCTGAAGACCAAGATCGGTGCTCAGATGGGTGAGCGTTTCGGCATCACCGAGATGGAAGTGACCGATGAAGTATTTGAATCCGGCCAGTCTCTGGTGTTTGAAGAGGCTGAGAACCGTATGCATACGATTAAGGCAGTGATGGCGGCGACTTTATGAGTATGAAAGCAAAGATTTTAGAGCTTCTTCGGGAAAAGAAGGATCGGGTGGCAGCAGGAGCACCGGAAAGCGAGGCCTATGTCTCCGGGCAGGAGCTCTGCGAGCAGTTCGGTGTATCGAGAACTGCGGTATGGAAAGCCATCGGACAACTGAAAAAAGAAGGCTATGTCATTGAAGCGGTACAGAACCGCGGCTACCGTCTGCTGGATCAGACGGAGGAAGTCTACAACCAGGCGGATATCCAGAGCAGATTAAAGACGAAATGGGTGGCACATCCTTTACAGTTTTTTGACAGTATCGATTCTACCAATATCCGTGCCAAACTGGAAGCGGAACAGGGCGCGGAGAGTGGCCTGTTGGTGGTGTCGGATATGCAGAGCGCCGGACGCGGCAGAAGAGGCCGGGGTTGGGAGAGCCCCGCAGGGATAAATATTTATTACACCCTGATGTTAAAACCGGATTTTTCATCGGACTGTGCACCGATGCTGACGTTAGTCATGGCACTGGCGGTGGCGAAGGGCATCCGGCAGACACTGCGCCGCGACAGCGAAGAGGTAGCAGCCAAGGTCGGCATCAAGTGGCCCAACGATATTGTAGTGGACGGTAAAAAGGTTTGCGGCATTCTCACGGAGATGAGTATGGAGCAGGGGTACATCCAGCACATCGTCATCGGTGTGGGCATCAATGTGCGTAAGCAGGAATTTCCCGAGGAGATCCGGGACCGGGCAGCAGCCATTGATGAACAATGCGGCTTCCGCATTTCCCGCAGTCAGCTGATTGCGGATATTATGGAAGCCTTCGAGGAAGATTATGAGATCTTTTTACAGACCCATGACCTGAAAGGCCTGCGGGCCTCCTATGCGGAACTTCTGGTAAATCAGGACAGGGAAGTCTGCGTATTGGATCCCAAGGGTGAATACCGCGGCATTGCCAGAGGTATCAACGATCAGGGAGAGCTTCTGGTGGAGAGACCGGACGGCACCGTGGAGGAAGTCTATGCCGGAGAGGTATCGGTCCGTGGAATCTATGGGTATGTGTAGGCAGGTACAGCATTTTCCGGGATGGCAGAAGGCAGGACGGACAGCCGGATGGAAAGATCGGAATAAAAAGACCGGAATAAAAAGACCGGAACAGATAGTCCGTGACAGAATTGAGACAGAACAGGATATAGAAGTATGGACGAGAACAAGATCGTACTCTGCGGCGCCAACGCCTATGAGAAGAAATATTATTTTAACGAAGAACAATTTAAGATGATTCCGGATTCCATCAAGCAGGAGCTGCATGTGATCTGCGTGCTCTTCACCGAGGAAGTGGGCGGTGTCTTTACCATTGCCTTTGAGGAGGATGGAAATGTGGTCATGGAGACCAATGCGGATGATGATGACATCTATTATGATGAGATCTCTTCCGGACTGTTAATCTCTGAGATCCGTAGGAACAGACAGGAGCTTTTCGAGTCCCTGAGTCTGTATTACCGTGTGTTTATCAAAAAAGAAGATGTATCCGCATTGCTGGATGAGGAGGACGATGAATGATTTTTGTCATTGATGTAGGCAACACGAATATGACCATGGGTGTCTTTCAGGGGAAAAAGCTGGAAGCCACCTTCCGGATCATGACGAAGACCCCCAGAACCTCAGATGAATACGGGATCATGATCACCCAGCTGCTAAAAAATAACGGTATCGAAGTGACGGACATCGAGGGAGCCATCATTGCCAGCGTAGTGCCAGATGTGATGCATTCTCTGACCAGTTCCATCATCCGTTATCTCAAGACAAAACCACTGATCGTGGGCCCCGGTGTGAAGAGCGGCATCAAGGTCGCTACCGAGGATCCCCGGGCCATCGGTGCGGACCGTATCGTGGATGCGGTGGCAGCTTATGTGAAATACGGCGGACCGGTGCTGGTACTGGATTTCGGTACGGCGACCACCTATGATCTGATCACGGAGGACGGACGTTTTACTGCAGGAATCACTGCTCCCGGTATCCGGATCAGTTCGGAGGCTCTGTGGAAAGAGACGGCGAAGCTGCCGAATATTGAGATCCGTAAGCCGAAGACCATCCTGGCACAGGAGACCATTACCAGTATGCAGGCAGGACTCATGTACGGTCAGATCGGCCAGACGGAATACATTATCCGCAAGGTAAAGGAAGAGAGCGGGCTTGCGGAGCTGAAGGTCGTGGCCACCGGAGGCTTAGGCCGTGCCATTGCGGACGAGACCGACAGCATTGATATCTATGACAGTTCTCTGACACTGGATGGACTGCGGATCATCTACGACAAGAACAGACGTTGATAGGGGAATGACATGATAAAGCTGGAAAAAGCAGCAACAAAGATTATGGCAGCCATCGGAACAGCAGTAATGCTGTTCCTGCTGTTTTATTCCTGGAAATATACGAAGAGGCTGGTGGAACCGGAATATTATCTGGATGAAAAAGACAGTATCCTCTGGAATGCTCTTGTCGGCGTAGTGCTGGTGGCGGTATGCGGGGCTCTGTCCGGAGTGATGAAAAAGATCCCGGCGTGGGCACTGCATCTGCTGGCAGTTCTGGGAGCTGTGACAGCAGTGATTCTGGGGATAAGGCTTGCGAGGGCCGCCGGAGCGGAGAGCATTGCGGACCAGTATTATGTGCAAAGAGCAGCTATGGCACTGGCGGACGGTGATGCGGAATGGGTGCTGGCACAGGATTACTATGGTATCTATCCGTTCCAGCTGGGACTGGCGGAGATCTTCGCCTTAATCTTCCGTGTGGCAGGCTCCACGGAACGGCTCGTGATCCAACAGGTACAGGCGGTCTGCGGAGGCATCACGCTGTATGTGGGATTTAGGATCGTGCGGGAACTGTCGGGAAGCCGGGCAGCGGAACTGCTGTATCTTGTGGCGGAGCTTTTGTTCCTGCCGGTGTATTGCTATGCTTTGTTTATCTATGGTGAGAGTATCGGAACCTGCAGCGTCCTGTGTGCCATCTGGTGTTACCTGATGGCCAACCGGCCGGAGGGAAAGGTGTGGCAGAAGGGACTGCTGTGGGGTGCCGTCGCGTTGTTCATGGGACTGGCGTATGCGACCAGAAATGTATTGCTGGTGGTATGGATCGCCATGGTCATCATGCAGATCCTGGTGCTGCTTCGCAGTAAAAAATGGCAGGGACTGACGGGGGGCGGCGTGGTGCTGGCAGTCATGCTGCTGGGGAAAACGACTCTCTGTCACATGGCGGAAGGACAGCTTGACCGGGAATATGGTTCCGGTGCTCCGTATGTGCTGTGGATTGCCATGGGAATGCAGGAGAATCCCGACGCCCTGAAGGGGCCGGGAACCTACAATGACTATAATCTGGACACTTATCTGCAGGCCGGGTATGACAGCATAGAGGCAGCAGAAGTGGCCAAAGGAGATATCAGGCAGTGTCTGGCAAAATGGCAGGAGGATCCCGTGGCAGCCGTTAAGTTTCTCAAGGAGAAACTGCTGATCCAGTGGATCGAGCCTACTTATTGCAGCTTTAACCAGACCAGATACCAGTACCGGCCGCAAGGCTGGGTGGAAGACTTCTATACCGGACAGGCCAATGAAAGAGCACTGGCATTCCTGAACCGTTTTCAGGGAATGGTATATCTGGCGGTTTTCGGGTATTATTTGAGGATCCTGCTGGGAAAACTGAAAGGTGTACAGGTACTTCCGGGGATTATTTTTCTGGGCGGCTTTTTCATTACGATCCTCTGGGAGGCCAAGAGCCGTTATGTGTATCCCTATATCGTCATGATCCTTCCCAGCGCGGCATGCAGTATGGAGTATTACGGCCGTCTGCTGGCGGGTGGCATCGGGAGGATCGCAGGCGGTATTGCGAGTAGTAGGGAAAGGAAACAGAAACAAAAAGAAATAGGAAGGACAGCATGAAAAAATTACAGATTGGTAATGTGACCCTGGACAACCCGGTGATCCTGGCACCCATGGCGGGAGTATCCGACCTGCCGTTCCGCCTGCTTTGCAGGGAGATGGGAGCGGCGCTGGTGTGCATGGAAATGGTCAGTGCCAAAGCCATATATTATAACAATAAAAATACGGACAGTCTCATGGAAATCCATCCCGAGGAAGTGCCGGCTTCCCTGCAGCTGTTCGGCTCAGATCCCCAGATCCTTGCGGAGATGGCAAAACGGATCGAGGAACGTCCTTTTTCCATACTGGATCTGAATATGGGCTGCCCGGTGCCGAAGGTCGTGAACAATGGGGAAGGTTCGGCACTGATGAAGGATCCGAAGCTGGTGGAGCAGATTCTGACGGCACTGGTAAAGGCCATCAACAAACCGGTGACGGTAAAGATCCGCAAGGGCTTTGATGATGACCATGTCAATGCCGTGGAGATCGCGAAGATTGCGGAAGCCTGCGGTGTGGCGGCAGTGGCGGTGCACGGACGGACTAGAGCCCAGTACTACAGCGGACAGGCAGACTGGGATATCATCGCACAGGTGAAGGATGCAGTGAAGATTCCAGTGATCGGCAACGGGGATGTGGACAGCCCGGAAAAAGCAAAAGCCATTCTGGAACAGACCGGCTGCGATGGTGTCATGATCGGCCGGGCGGCAGAAGGAAATCCCTGGATTTTCCGGGAGGTGGTATCCTATCTGGAAAACGGCACGATCCCGGCAAGACCCACGAACCGGGAGAAGCGGGAGCTGATCCTGCGCCATGCGGCATTGCAGCTGGAATACAAGGGAGAATACACCGGTGTCCGGGAGATGCGCAAGCACCTGTCCTGGTATACGGTGGGAATGCCCCATTCCGCTCATTTCCGCCAGACCATCAATACCATGGAGAAAATGGACGAACTGATCCGGGGAGTGCAGGAAATCTTTCCGGACGAAGTGTAGTGCGGATTTTAGATACAGCAATGCATTATGAGGCAGACCTTGCATGATATGATGTTGTGCGCGGTGTGGTGCATATAATTGGGATGACTGCATACAATGAAGCATGGACACTATTTTGTATCTCTATCCGGCGCGACGGACAGCGATGTGCGGGACACTGCCGGAGGAAAAAGCGGAACTGCGCCGGGGAAAACTGAAGAAATTTTTGCCCTTCCTGTGGAAAAAGGGAGAAGACCGGCATCCTGTGGTGACTGTGAGCCGGACGGAATATTTTTTCCCGGACTATCATCTGGTCAGAGTGTCGGTAGCCAGAACGGAAGGCATGGATAAAGAACAGGCGGAGCTAAAGCTCCGGGAACAATTACAGGAACTGACAGAGGATCCGGATCACACCTATGTGGTGTGCCGTGAGCCTCTTTCTTTTTATTTCGGAAGGGAATTCCGGGATTATCTGCAACAGGAGTGGATCGAACATCTGCTGCGCTACGGGGAGAGACCGGACGGCTATCCGGCGTGGCCGGATCTGGTCCTGTTGGGGAGAAATCCGTATCTGCCTTATGTCGTGCTCCGCTATGCTGCCAGATTGCAGAGCATGAAATGGTATCTTACGGAAAGAGAATACCGGGAGGAGGAAGAGTGGCTGACCGGGGAACTGGAGGATGAGTACGGTCTGATCCCGGAGATCCGGCTGCTTGCGGAAAATGCGGACTACGGACGAGTACGTCTGCAGGGGACGAAACCCTGCGTGGTACTGGATTTTTGCGACAATGAAAAGGTCTACGGCGGCGGACTGGCAGCAGGCAGTATCTGGCTGGATTTTCCGGCATCGGAGGACAAGGAGCACCGGGCCCTGGTACAATGTCCGCAGATCCGTTATTTTTCCATGAAAAAAGAGTGGAAAGACCCTCGAAAAGCCCGGGAATACCTTGACACCATCAGCAAAAATGGGTATAATAACTCGGTTGATTAGGCTAGTATAGTTGCCGGGAGTGTCGGCAGTACAAAATATAGAAAACAGGAAGGTGCGGTATCATGCAGGAAAAGAAAAACATTTTGACCTACGAAGGCCTCAGAAAATATGAGGAAGAGTTACACGATCTGAAGGTGGTAAAGCGTCAGGAAGTAGCCCAGAAGATCAAGGAAGCAAGAGAGCAGGGAGACCTGTCCGAGAATGCTGAGTACGATGCAGCGAAGGATGAGCAGAGAGACATCGAAGCCCGTATCGAAGAACTGGAGAAGATCCTGAAGAACGCAGAAGTCGTTGTAGAGGATGAGGTAGATCTGGACAAGATCAACATCGGATGTATCGTTAAGATTCTGGATGTGGAGTATAGTGAAGAACTGGATTACAAGATCGTAGGTTCCACCGAGGCCAACAGCTTAAAGGGTAAGATTTCCAACGAAAGCCCCGTAGGTAAGGCACTGATCGGTCATAAGGTCGGCGATACCGTAGAAGTAGAGACACCCGCAGGTGTATTCGCATATAAGATTCTGGAGATCCAGAGAAGTAATGTTGACTAAGTAAGATAGAGTAAGGAGTGGAAAAAAGTGGCAGATACACAGAACACAAAGGTACAGGAACAGGACATTCACCAGCTGTTGAAGGTAAAGCGTGAGAAGCTGGCGAACCTGCAGGAAGCAGGCAAGGATCCTTTTCAGATCACCAAATATGATGTGACCCATCACAGCACCGATATCAAGAACAATTTCGAGGAACTGGAAGGCAAGACCGTCCGCATCGCCGGACGTGTGATGTCCAAACGTGTCATGGGTAAGGCATCCTTCTGTAATGTACAGGATCTGCCCGGCAATATCCAGGTATATGTGGCTAGAGACAGCATCGGTGAAGAGTCCTATGCGGATTTCAAGAAGTACGATGTGGGCGATATCGTAGGTATCGAGGGGGAAGTCTTCAAGACCAAGACCGGCGAGACCTCCATACATGCGGCAAAGGTAACACTGCTGTCCAAGAGCTTACAGATCCTGCCTGAGAAGTTCCACGGCCTGACCAATACCGATATCCGTTATCGTCAGCGTTATACCGACCTGATCATGAATCAGGACGTTAAGGATACTTTCGTAAAGCGTTCCAGAATTATTAGTGCCATCCGCCGTTATCTGGACGGACAGGGCTTCCTGGAGGTAGAGACCCCCATGCTGGTATCCAATGCCGGCGGTGCGGCAGCAAGACCTTTCGAGACCCACTACAATGCACTGGATGAGGACGTAAAGCTGCGTATTTCCCTGGAACTGTATCTGAAGAGACTGATCGTCGGCGGCATGGAGCGTGTCTTCGAGATCGGCCGTGTATTCCGTAACGAAGGTCTGGACACCAGACACAATCCGGAGTTCACTCTGATGGAGTTGTACCAGGCATACACCGACTACTACGGAATGATGGATCTGACCGAGAACATGTTCCGCTATGTGGCACAGGAAGTATGCGGTACCACCGTAATTCCTTACGCAGAAGAGACCATCGACCTGGGCAAGCCTTTCGAGAGACTGACCATGGTAGATGCTGTCAAGAAATACGCAGGCGTTGACTTCGACCAGATTCCCGATACCGCTGCTGCGAAGAAGCTGGCAGACGAGAAGGGTGTACACTACGAAGAGCGTCATGCCAAGGGCGATATCCTGAACCTGTTCTTCGAGGAGTTCGTAGAAGAGCATCTGATCCAGCCCGTATTCATTATGGACCATCCGGTAGAGATCTCTCCTCTGACCAAGAGAAAGCCGGATAAGCCCGATTATGTAGAGCGTTTCGAACTGTTCATCTATGGACGTGAGATGTGTAACGCTTATTCCGAATTAAATGATCCCATCGACCAGAGAGAACGTTTCAAGGCGCAGGAAGCTGCACTGGCAGCCGGCGATGAGGAAGCCAACACCACCGATGAAGATTTCATGAACGCACTGGAGATCGGTATGCCTCCTACCGGCGGTATTGGATACGGTATCGACCGTCTGGTAATGCTGCTGACCAACTCCCCTGCCATCCGTGATGTTCTGCTCTTCCCCACAATGAAGACCCTGGACCCAAAGAAGGCTGAAAACAAAGCCGAAAAAGCAGCGGTAAATGGTTCTGCAGAGGATGCAACCGTGTCCGCGCCAAGCGTACAGATTGATCTTTCCAAGGTGAAAATCGAGCCGTTGTTTGCAGATGATGTAGACTTTGAGACATTCAGCAAGTCTGATTTCAGAGTGGTTAAGATCGAAGCCTGTGAGGCAGTGCCGAAGTCCAAGAAGCTCCTGAAATTCACACTGAATGACGGAACAGACCGGAAACGCACCATTTTAAGCGGTATTCACGAGTATTACGAGCCGGAAGAGCTGGTTGGTAAGACCTGTGTGGCAATCACAAACCTGCCGCCGAGAAAGATGATGGGTATTGATTCCGAGGGTATGCTGATTTCCGCAGTGTACGAGTATGACGGACGGGAAGGCTTAAATCTTTTGATGCTGGATGACAGTATTCCGGCAGGAGCAAAGCTGTACTAAAGAGGTCATTTACTACAAAAAATCGCGTTACTACAACTTTTCTACAACTTTTGCGCGAGACCCTACGAAACCGGATGAAGCAATATGAAAGGCGGATCTGCTTATAAAATGCAGATTCGCCTTTCTTTTTACATCAGCTTCATGTTCACACTAATGTTTTTTGCCTTCTCCTGCATATTCTCTTGTGTAATATGGGTGTAGATGTCCATTGTAGTAGAGAAATCGGCATGCCCCATGACTTGCTGAATGAATTTAACATCGTTGGTGCTTTCGCAGAGCCGGGTACAGAAGGTGTGCCGCAAGTTGTGAACACTAAAATGAGGGAGCAGATCCGGTTCACGGTCTTCCAGTTCAGCCTGATCCATTTCCTCCATGTTGTAAGTTACGCTGATTCTCTCAATCGCCCGATTGATATTGTGGGCGCTCATGAATGAGCCGGTTCGGTTGCGGAAAACAAAACCGTGAACTCCTCCTAACACCAGTTGATCGTCTGGATACAATGCGTCGATGGTTTCAATCTGGAGGCGAAGCTGCTCGGCCACCTCTGGATAGAGGATAGGGATAATTCGTGTACCGCTCTCAGTTTTGGGAGTGGTAATGTGAAATCCGGCTTTTCCGTCAATGACCCGGTAGATTAAGTTGTGGTTGACCGAGATTGTGTTTTCGCTCAAGTTAATATCGCTTTTGGTAATGCCGGTACATTCTGCTACACGCATTCCTGTTCCAAGGAGCACAGTCATGATGGGGAGCCAATGGCTGTATGTAGGGGACTTGGCAATAAAACGCAGGAAATTCTGCTGTTGCGTTTTAGTGAGTGCGATCCGCCGTTTAGGCTTTGGAGCGCTGCCATCCGTCTTGAGCTTGCGGTAAATGCCCTTGCTGGGATTTTTGCGGATGTAATCGTCGTCCACGGCCATTTCAAGCGTAGGGTGAACAATGGTGTTGATGCTCTCCAGTGAGTTGATAGCAAAGCCGTGTTTCAGCAGTTTGGTATAAAACGCGAGAATATCACTTCTGTGGATTTGTGGCAGAGGCATGTTAGCGAAAGGCTCTTCTTTCACATAGAAGTCCCACAGGTAAAGATAATTTGCTCTGGTAGAGGGCTTCAGTTTGATGTTGTTATTCATGTAGACCTTGAACATATCATTCAGGGTAAGCTTCATGGCTTCCTGAGTACGGATGCCATCATCCTTATCTTTGTTGATCTGCTTTTCTTTGACACGAAGACTTGCGAGATCGGAGTCGTAAAGATATTTCTTTTTAGTGCCTAATTTGTAGACATACATATAGCTGCCATCTGCCCGTTGTGTTTCTCCAGGCCGAAGATTTCGTCCTTTGTTGTCTTTTCTCACTTTTGCCATTACTGGTACCTCCTGATTATAAAAGTGTAGTGCGCCTTACTGGCATGGTTATTTAGCCGGAAATATCATAAAGATATTCTTTGATACGCTGGACACTCCATAGGACACGGGTGTTCATGGTAATGCGTGCATTGGCAAGATCCCCAATCTGTACTGCAGTGTGCCTTCCACAGCACAACAGTTTGCAAAGGGTATCGGTATCAACAGCCAAGCACTGCTCCGGCGGTAGGTCATTCGGTTTTCTTTTCTCCATAATCGTCCTCCTTTTTTCGATTACAATGATCCCTTACGATTTGTAGAAGAAGGTTTTCAACAAAAACAATGAAAACGGTCTTGAGGTCAGGAGGTATTGAAATAACAAAAGAACTCTAATGGGGCCATTTCCTACGCCAGAACGGTTCTGCCGTGTATTTCAGGCTGCTGCTGTGCAGCACTTCGATTATGGGCGCGCTTCTGTGGTCATCGCACACTGTCCAGAATTCCTGTATAACTCCCCATAGAGGTTATGAACTTGTCAAGGTACTAAAAGAGTGTAGGGATCATCCGGTATTACCAAATGATCCGATACATCCTATAAATAGGCAGGGAAGAAAGAACTTCTGCAAAGAGGAAAGAAAATTTAAAGAAAATCCAAAAATCAATATATAGAATATTTGAATTGACAAGCACTATATATTGTGTTAGAATTGCAATGTAATTGATTTTTGTGCGTTGCCCGTCAGGGTACACAGGCTTTAGGGCTTGTGTTGCGGAGTAATGACTGCATTGCACACGCTGTTAATTTTGTACTTGTGTCAGTAGTATCACTGCGCCTTTTCAGGCCGGTATATTGCTGGCTTTTTTTATTTTATGGGATTTACCCACCATTGCGAGAATGACATCGGTTCATAGGCAACTATGGGCGCCAGGCTTTATGCCGTCTGTCATTCTCGCTTTTTTATTGCCTGTAAGCCTGAAAGGGCTTTAAGGATAAATCAAAACTGAGAAAGGCAGGTCATGTACATGAATGTGAAGCAGAAAAGAAAGCAGAATGGTCGGCGGGTCAAGCCGGCACATTCCACGGACTGGAAGATGAAGAGACAGGCAGTATCTTCGCTCCGGCCCCGAAATGTTGCACCAATGGCGAGGGCAGTTATTTTGCCCCGAAGATCACGAAGGGGGATTTGATATGTCCGGCAGCAATAGTGCTGAACGAAAGCGGCATGAACCGCTGGTGCTGGTAGAAACGGCAGATATTTCAGAAGAAGACTGGCTGGATTACCGGCGCCGTGGAATCGGCGGCAGCGATGTATCGGCGATCTTTGGCACTTCTCCATTCCGGACAGCCAGGGATCTGTACTACGACAAACTGAACATAGCGTCAGTGGAAGATGATGAGGGCAACTGGGTTGCCATGGAAATGGGGCATTTGCTGGAGCCTCTGGTAGCAAAGATATTCGAGCGGAAAACCGGATATCGGGTCTACCAAATCAAAAAGATGTTCCAGCACCCACAGTATCCTTGGATGCTGGCTGATGTGGACTACTTTGTGGAACTGCCGGATGGCACCACAGCGATCCTTGAGATCAAGACCACAAACTATAATGCCAGAGATAACTGGTGGATGAATGGGAAGGAGACTGTTCCAGTCTACTATGAATCTCAGGGGCGTCATTATATGGCAGTAACGGATCTTGACCGATGTTTCTTTTGCTGCCTGTATGGTAACAACGAGGAGGAAGTTATTATCCGGGAGGTCAAGCGTGATTTCGAGTATGAGGCTGAGATGGTCTTTTTGGAGCAGTATTTCTGGGAAAACCATGTGCAGCGCCATGTGCCGCCGCCCTATACAGAAAGTGGGGCCTTGATTATTGAGAGCGCACGCAAACACTTTGGCCCGGCAGATAAAAATGCCCCGGCCGTTGCACTCGACCTGGATATGACTGCAAAACTCATGCAGTATTTGCGGCTTCTGGATGAAAAGAAAAATGCAGAGGTGTACTCCAAAGAAATCGACAAGGATATTCAGCGTCTGAAGGCGCTGTTGATTGCGGAAATGGGTACCAGCTGCACTGCAGTCTGTGAGCAGGAGGGAGTGAACTATACGGTTACCTATACCCCTGTTCGCAAGTCCATCATCGACAAGGATAACCTGCTTCGGTTGAAACTGGAGCATCCGGATATTTACGAGCAGTTTGTTACAGTATCCGAATCCAGACGGTTCAGTGTTAGAGCCTCGATTATGGAGGCCGCTTAGTGAGGTGAAAAAGGATGAATTGTATTGGTACCTACGACGGGACGATTTTTTATAATCCTGCCAATAAGTTTTGTATCGTCAGTGTAAAAACCGCAGATCAGAGCGTGCCAGCCGAGGCCAGGTCAAACAGGCGGTACAAAGACCATTTGATTCGCTTTACAGCTGTGGGGTATGAGATTCCACGGACAGATGCGGTAGAGTTGGAACTGGATGGTGAATGGACAAAGGGCAAGTATGGTGTCCAGCTCCAGGTGGAGCAGTGGCGTGAAATTGTGCCCAGAACAAAAAACGGCGTAGAGGGCTACCTTGCCTCCGGGCTTATCAAAGGGATTGGTCCCAAAACTGCCGCAGACATTGTGGAGCGGTTCGGTGTGGACACACTGGATATTCTGGAACACCAGCCGGAGCGGCTGTTGGAGATCCGGGGCATTACGGAAAGTAAATTGGAGGACATCAAAGCTTCTTATGCAGAAAACCGTATGCTCCAAGGAATTATGACCTTGCTGGCACCGTTTAAGATTACTCCCAAGACGGCATTGAAAATATATCAATATTTCGGCCCGACCAGCGTAGAGATTTTGGAAAAGAGCCCATTTGAGCTTTGCCAGATCTCCGGCTTTGGATTTCGGCGGGTAGATGCAATCGTACAAAAGAGCGGGGGCAATCTCCATGACTCTATGCGTATCAAAGGGGCTGTCTTTTGTGCGCTGGATGAGGGCAAGAGTAAACGAGGCCATCTGTACATCAGTTCTGAAGAACTGGAGAAATCAGCGCTGAAACTGCTCAATGAGAAGATACCTGTACCGGAGCTTCGCCTGCATCAGCAGGAAGGGATATGATGCAGGAAATGATCCTGAATGGAGCAATTGTTTCCGTGAAGGATAATATCTATCTTCCCAGAGTGTTTGCCCAAGAGGACGAAACGGCGCGCCGGATCGCCCAGCGTCTGGTCACCCAGATGCCAGTAGAGCATATTGCGCCGGTGCTGGAACAGGTCAAGGTTGAAATGGGACTGCGCCTGTCTGCACAGCAGGAGGCTGCGGTCTATGCAGCATTTAGGCATGGCTTGTCAGTGATTACGGGTTCTCCTGGTACTGGTAAAACAACAGTGCTGCGGACGATACTTGAGGTTTACCGGCGGCTGCACCCTGATGGCAAAATTGCTCTTATGGCGCCTACCGGTCGGGCAAGCCGCAGGATGTCGGAGAGTACCGGCTTTGAGGATGCCCGAACATTACACAGTGGTCTGGGACTGACCAGTGAAGAGGATGAGGGTAGCCGGAACAGAAAGTCAGAGCCACTGTCGGCCGATTTAATCATTGTGGATGAGTTTTCCATGGTGGATATGTGGCTTGCTGAGAAATTTTTTGAACGCATGAAGATAAATGCCAGAATCGTACTGGTAGGCGACCCAGATCAGCTTCCGAGCGTAGGAGCCGGAAATGTGTTTCGTGAAATCATCGAAACCAAAATCGTCCCGGTAACGGTGCTGGATCAGATTTTCCGTCAGTCGAAGGATAGTCTGATTGCCTATAATGCCAAATTTATCAACGAGGGCAATACCAAACTGTTTTACGGACCGGACTTTGTTTTCGTGTCTGGTGATAGTCAGGAAGATACCGCTGAAAAGATTACAGAACGGTATTGTTTGGAGATACAGGAGAGTGGCATTGAGAATGTGCAGATTCTTTCACCTTTCCGTTCAGAAGGCGCCGCGTCGTCGGAACAGCTGAATGAGACCATTCGTGAATTGGTCAACCCATTCCGCTCTGCGGAGGAGGAAATCAAGTTTGGCCCCAGGATATTCCGGGTCAATGACCGCATCATGCAGACCAAGAACACAGAAAAGGTCTCTAATGGAGATCTGGGCTTCATCCGGTATATTAAGGACACTGACCAGGGTAAAAAAATCGGCATGGATTTTGGCGCTGGCAGAACACTGGAATACGGCGTAGATGATTTGAGCAATGTGGATCTGGCTTATGCTACTACGATCCACAAGGCTATGGGCTCTGAGTATGAGATCGTTATTATGCCGCTGCTCAAAGCGCACACCATCATGATGTACCGTAATCTGCTCTACACCGGAATCACGCGTGCCAAAAAGCGGGTGGTGCTGATTGGGCAGAAACAGGTATTGTTTATGGCAATCCATCGTAATGAGATCGGCAAGCGGAATACGCTGCTGGGTATGCGTATTCAGATGTATTTCAAAGCCTACGCAAAGAAAGCCGGTATCCCCATTCCGGCTGCGTTGGAAGAACAATTAAAGAACGCAAGTTAAAAAAGAGAGGTCAGGTGCAGAAATGGCACTTGGCGTCTCCTATTTTTATGTCAGAAAGGAGTTTCCAACATGAACGAAAAAAGTAATCCGATGCCTATGATGTACAAAACAATTCCGGCAGTGGCAGAACTGAACAAGGTGCCGGGCTTTGACCCGCTCAAATTTCTGCGCCATAAGGTGTCCAGAAAAACCAATGAGGAAATGCTGCAGTTGGAATTGCCCTATCAGAAGCTGTGGTTTCGCCTGCGTCACCCCCAGGGCCGCATGAAACTGACTACTCTGCGGATCACGGAACAGCTTGCGATTATGGAGGCCAGAGTTTATCTGGACCGCAGTGATGCAGAGCCTATCAGTAGTTACATCTCGCAACACAGTGCAGAAGAAGGTACCGACTATGTACAGGCTGCCCAGGATGAGGCATTGAGTGCTGCGCTGTCGGATGCCGGTTTCGGTCTGCAGTTTGCCGATGTCGCTGTTGACAGTACGGGCAAGGTGTTTGGAAGCAGTATTCCGCTTTCCGGGACGGCTCCTATCCGGCAACCGATGCCAAATGCGGCGCAGAGGCCCGTAGAAGCCCCTGGAGCGCCGCAGCGGCGTCGATCGGGCGGGGAAGTTCATGCCCGGCCGGAAAGAGCGCCTCAGAACGCCGTAGAGGGCCGTAATGCTCCTGCTCGTCCGGCGCCTATTCAGAAACCTGCGGCAAAGCCGGTTCAGAATGAACAGCCCCCGGTTTCTCCGGTACAGCCAGTTGTCCAACAGATGGTTGCAGAAGAGAAGGAGAATATGGATACACTGCCTGCCGGCAAGGTAGAGGAGAATGCTCCCAATATGGAGCTGCCGGTACCGAGCCGCGAGGTTACATTGGATAGCAGTCCAAAACAGGATGATGCGTCTGAGCAGCCGGCCGCCTCCGTATTCCAATCGGATGAACCGGAAGAACTGCCTGTGGCGCCTGTTGTCCAACAGGAAGCACCCGATCAGCCTGTGGCGCCTTCTTATACGGAGAGCACTCCGGTAGAAGACATCTTGAAGGTAATGACCTTTGAAGAAGCGCAGAATGTGGTGGTGGATAGTGGTCTGAGCAAAGGAAAGACCATGGCAACAGTTGCCAAGGAGCGTCCGGTGAGTCTGAAATTCTACCTCACCCCAGGCAACAAGAGCACCAACAATATCGTTCGTGCTGCGGCGCAGATCATGCTCGATGGTATGGCCGCACAGAAAGCCGGATGATAAGCAGCCCCATCTATGGGGGCAAGAAGGGAGGGAGAACAGATGGACTCATATCCAGGAGATTTTCCGTTCGGTATTATGGATGTAGTGGAACTTCTACATCTACGAATCAGACGCCGACAGGCAAACAGTGTATATGTGGATTGCCCGTTTTGTGGTGACCGCCGCGGCAAGATGAATGTGAATTTCGTCAAAAATGTCTGGCGGTGCAATTATTGTGATGAGCATGGCGGTATGCTTGCGCTTTATGCGCGGCTAAACAATACGACTACATCCGATGCGTATTGGGAGATAGGAGAAGCCCTGTGCAACGATTTTCACAGGGAACGGCCGAACTCTGGATATGAGATGGCAGGAAACCAGCAGGCTGGCACTGGGTCCCCGGTTTCGGGGACTCAGACCGACTTTGCCGGATATGAGAGGAGGGGCGAACTAAAAACAGTGCAGCAAGCAGAACGGGCCAGCGGACAGGAAATTCATCAAACGCTTTCGCTGCTGCTCGCTATGCTGCCTCTTCAGCCTGCCCACCGCAACCATCTGCACTCCCCAAAACGGGGACTGTCGGATGAACAGATCGACCGGATTGGGTTCAAGAGCACTCCACCCCCATTCCTTTGCCGCTCCATTACCGAGCGGCTGATGAAACAGGGATGCAAGGTGGAGGGGGTGCCCGGCTTTTATCTGGATGACAGCGGGCGCTGGACCATGAACTTCTACCGAAAAAACGCAGGGATTTTGATTCCGGCTGTGGGATACGACGGTATGATACATGGCCTGCAGATACTTTTGGATAGTCCGCTCAAGCAAAAAGATGATCCACCGGATAAGTCAGGAGCCAAATACATCTGGTTTTCGTCCTCGTCCAAAAATATGGGCGTCACATCCGGGAGCCCGGTACATTTTATCGGCCATCCATCTGCTCGAGTGGTCTATGTCATTGAGGGACTGCTGAAAGCAGACATCTCACACTGCCTGACAAACCGGACTTTTGCGGCGATTGCCGGCGCAAACAACACAAGCCAGTTGGATACGCTGTTTGCACTGTTGGCACAGAATGGCACTGAGGAGATCATTGAGGCTCATGATATGGATAAGTACAGTAACCAAATGACCTCTAATGGGGCATCTAAGATCTATCTGATGGCCCGAAAAAATGGAATGGCATGTCGTCGGCTGACCTGGAATCCGAATTATAAAGGGTTTGATGATTGGCAGCTTGCCCTTCGGGAGAAAGAACAGAAGGAAAAGGAGGTGCAGAGAATGAATTTTAAGCAGCAATATCTGTGCGGTAAGTGTGATTTTACCTATATAGATGGCTGCGTCGAGCTTTGGCACACCAGAGCGGAGAAAGATTTGGATCTGACAGAGTATCTGGGGCTGACAAAGGAAGAGTATCAGATATTTCTTGCTCAGGGCAATCGGGCGCTGAAGGATATTCTGGACAGCCAGAGAGTTTTCCGGAGATTTTGCATTTACCAGCTTTGCCTGGGTGAGACACAGACGGTACCTTTCGCGTTCAAGCAACTGGATGCACTGCGTAAAGCTGGATATGAACAGCCGCCTGCCGCCGCCTATCAGACGGTATGGAGCGCAGAGGTCTGTTGCCCAAAGGGGCAGAATGACATGGAAGTGCTGGGGCGCCTGTTCCTGGACTTTAATGAGCATTTGCCGGAAGATTACAGAGGCCGTCCGTTGGCTCCATCTGATGTGGTGGAACTGGACTGCCAAGGCAAACGCACATACTTCTATGTGAATGACTGCCGGGATTTTGCGCCGGTACGCTTCTCCCCATTCTTGTGTAAAAGACTTCCGGAGCCTGCTCAAAAACAGGAATGAAGGGATAGGGGTCAGATGCGTATTGCAGAAAAGAAGAAAAGCCAGATTACAGCACTGTATGAGCAGTGCTCCAATCTTCCGGCAGATGTCAGAAGTTGTCTGGAGAATGGCTACTTTACCGTAACGGTACCTCCACCCTGGAACATGAGCAATCAAAAGACTGCGCAGGAGGTGCAGGACAAAATCAAGGAATGGTCAAGGCAGTATACTGGCGTGGTCTGCTACTGTTTTGACAGCTTCAGCACACTTTTATATGTGCTGTGAGCAACACACAATGGCATGGAAAGGGTCATAACGGCCTACTCCATGCCATTTTTTGCGAAAGGAGATTTTACAATGGGTGTTTTTTCAGAAATAGCAATGGAGCAGCAAAACAGTATGTTCGATTCGTCTGCAGCCTTTGAGGATGATGAAGCCTTTGAGCTGGAGGAGATGGAATCTTTGCCTGTGCCGCCTGTAGGTACAGACACTGTCCCAGTATCGGCGGCTTCGGTTTCTGCCGGTGAGACTGCTTTGGCTGATGCAGAGGAGGAACCTGCGGATGAAGTAGCGCCTGCTGGGGAAGAGAAGTCTGCTGAGGAGGGGAATTCGGCACAACCGCCCGCCGCAGAAGATGAAGAAAAAAAGCGTGCGGAGTATGAGGCGGCTGAAGCCCAGCGCAAAGCGGAATTTGACGCCAAACAGCAGGCGAAGAAAGCCGCGGAGCAGGAGCAAATCGCCCGTCTGGAAGCGATGAGTGATGAAGAAGTAATCGCGGCCTCTACCCAGAGGGTGAGTACCGATGTAGAAAAACTGACACGGCGAAATATGAAGGAATGTGTGTCCGAGCATATCCAGATGCTCTGTATGGAAGATACGGCGTTTGCCCGTCTGACGATGCATCCGAAAAAGAACATGATCCGCTGTTTCCAGTACATCAACCGAAAGGCATGGGATTATGTGCAGGATGAACTAAAAGCAAGCGGAACCCGCCCTGGTCCCGGACAGCAGACATATGGCTGCGATGTGCCGGATGATATGTGCTATCAGTGGGCGGAAGATTATTTCCGTGACCCTGATGCCAAGGAAGACCATGAGGATGAGGAGAAGTTTGTTCCCAAGCCGTATGCTGGGAAGTCCTCTGCAAAGAGCAAACCCAAGAAGGCGGCAGAGAAGAAAAAGACGGAACCCAAGGCGGCACCCAAGCAGGAGGAAAAAAAGCCTTCTCAGGATGGGCAGATGTCGCTTCTGGATTTTGGGATGGCAAAGGCAGGCTGAGCCGGCAAAGGAGGAAAAATGCAGAATGATTGCTTATAAGGGTTTTCGCCCCGGGCTGATATGCCGTGGCTATCAGTTTGTGATGGGGCTCAATACGACTGAAAAAGCAAATTGCAGGGAAAATGGATTTCACTGTGCGGAAAATCCGCTCGACTGCCTTAGCTATTATTCCAGCCTGGAGCATTCGGAATATTATATTGTCAACGCCGGCGGCGACATCGATGAAGATGAGCATGACTCCAAAATCGCCTGTACGGAGTTGACTGTGATTAAGCGGCTAACCAAAGAGGAGCTGTTTTTACATGGTTTGGCCTACATGGTAGATCACCCGCGCAGGGTGTGGAGTTCCCATGTGGCAGCCAACCGGGCAATGGCGAACTGCGGTTATGCGGTGGTACGGGGGAAAGACCCCGTTGCCACCGGCAGACTGGGAGACATCCTTGCTTTTGCGAAGGAAGCGCCGGATTCGGAAAGTATCGTACAGGTTGCTGTAGGACAAATTGATGGTGTCACATTACTGCCGGATGTGTGGTATGGCGTGGATTTGACAAGAAGGACGGTGAATTGAGATGAAAAAAAGAGCCCTGATGGCACTTCCCAAGCTGACAGCGACGGATGAGATGAAGCAGATCGCGGCGTCAGACTTGCCAAGAAAAGAAAAAATCGCCTACGGATATGTTCAGGAGGTTTGTGAGTATTATGTTTACCTGAGATGCATCACGCAGGATGGGATATTGAAGGTGGCTTTCTTTTTCCCAGAGCATCTTCGCATAGACGGGAATAGCCCAGCTTACGAAGTGTATCTGGATAAAGAAAAGCGGCAATTTATTACTTATAATAGCCTGAACCAGAAATGGTGTGAGGCCAAACTGGACAGATTGGACTGGAAGCGCCGATACTGGTATACCAAAGCCTACTGGGTCAGCGAGGAAGATGAGACATCTATACAGGCATATCTGAACATCAATAAAAAAGCGGTAGAGGCAATCCGGCAGTTTCAGCGGAATGTGCGTGAGGAACAGCTCGAACAGCGGCACCGGCGGGAAACTGATCCATGGGATAAGGATATGGAACAGGTGCCGGAGCTTCCCAAGGACTGGAACCGCTGGGTGGATAAGGTTGCCATCCGGCAAAATTACATTTACTACCACTACAAAAAGGGCGGCGCCAAAACAGGTTACTGTACCTACTGCGAAAAGGAAGTGCCGATCAAGGTGCATCCCCATCACAATCAACAAGGCCGCTGTAGCTGCTGCCGACATCCGGTGGTATTCAAAGCCTATGGACGAGCGGGGTATATGCAGACAGAAAAACATTTTGCCTACCTAATCCAGCGATGCAAAGACGGTTTTGTAGTTCGTGAATTTCAGGCTGACCGGACATATGGGAAAGAAAGCCTTCCAAACTCCAAGCTTTATTGTCAGGAAATCCGGCGCACGATTTATGACCGGGAAAGAAAACCAAGAACCTACTATTGGGGTCTGTATAAACAGCGAAATATGCGCTGGATTTCCGGAAGCCCCTGTTCTTATAGTTGGTCTGGTTCACATGATGGACGGGTCTATGGAAAAACGCTGCCAACTCTGGAACAGAAGGAACTTCGATGCACAGGGCTGGTCAACTGGATTCGGAAGCAGAAAAGTGTTGACCCGGAAAAATATCTGGCAGTGCTTGAACGGATACCGCAAATGGAGCAGATCAGCAAGGTGAACCTGCCGAAGCTTACCAAGGAATGTTTCAGTTCCTGCGGAACAGTCAGTGAACTAATCAAAAACCATAGTGCCGGGAGTCTGATTAAAGCTCTGGGCCTTGACAGCAGGAGGTTTCAGCGACTTCGGCTCCATAATGGAGGCTGTGATCTGCTGCGGTGGCTGCAATATGAAAAGGGCACCGACAGGGAAATCCCAGATAATGTCCTTTTGTGGATGTGTCAGCAGAACATTAGCCCCAGGGATGTCCAGTTCATTGCTGACCGCATGAGCATGGTGCAGGTCTATAACTATGTACGGCGTCAGATGCCATCCTTCCGGAGAAACAGCCATGAGGTATTGCGTACCTGGGAGGATTATCTTTCCATGGCAAAGAAATTGCACATGGATGTATATGATGAGATCGTATATCGCACCAGAAAACTGCGGCGGCGCCACGATGATCTGGTGCTCAAATGCCAGGAGAAGGATATTGAACTGCAGGCCGAGGAGATGGAGGAGAAATTCCCCCATGTTAATGCTATCTGTCAGGAAATCAAAGCGAAATATGAGTACGCCGATGCGGATTACATGGTAGTGGTGCCAGACGGTATTCTGGACATTATTACCGAGGGGCGTGCGCTCCATCACTGTGCAGGCAGCAGTGACCGCTACTGGGACCGGATTGAGCGGCGAGAAAGCTTTGTGATGTTTCTGCGTAAAACGGCTGATCCTTTCCATGCCTATTACACGCTGGAAGTGGAGCCAGATGGAACAGTGCGGCAGAAACGGACGGAATATGACCGGCAGAAGAAGGACATTGAGCAGGCGACCGAGTTTCTGCAGAAGTGGCAGCGGGTGATTACTGCCAGGCTGACAGAAAGCGACAAGGCGCTGGCTGCGGAAAGCAGGATTCTTCGTGAGAAGGAGTTTATCCAGTTGAAGAAGGATCGGGTCATCATCCATACCGGCCATTTGGCAGGAAAACTTTTGGTGGATGTGCTGATGGCAGATCTGATGGAGAACACGGATAGCATCCAGTCTCCGGCGCTGGCTGCTGCAGCGTGACAAATGAGAATGGCCGGGCATCCTTTGGGTGTCCGGCTATTGATGAACAAGGAAGGAGCAGAGCATGAAACAAATTGGAAATCTGGCAGTGGTTTGCGCCAGGCGACAGGATGTGCTGCTGCAGGTTGGCAGTGAAAAGGTATGTGTCCATGTGGGAGCCGGACCAGAGCGGAATACGCTTCACGCAGCGTGGGACGATGATGACGCCATTCAGCGTATTGTCCATGAATTGAATTTTGGCAGGTATGCAGCCGGCAGAAATGGGCTGCATACCGCACAGCAGGATTGCCCTGTGGGGCGGGGAAAGGAGAAAAGCGCATGATCAAAAACCTGAATCAGCTGCGCAGGACACTTCGGGAAGGGACGCAGTTGGAGATATTGGATCACTGCCGGCCGGAATGTATTGGACAGATACGGAACATTACGCTGGTAAACACGCAGGGCTTTTATAGTACCGTAGCGAATCAGCCAGATGCGTCTGCCAACAGAGGGAACGGCGGCCGCGGCCCAATCCTTTGGTGGGGCAGAGCCGCCCACTGGCAGTTTACAGACGGTGTTTGCAGTGTTTTCGACAGTGAACAGAAGCATACGGAAGAAGAACTGGTTATGTCCTTCCGGGTACTTGAAAAGGAGGCAGCATAATGGAACGGAATATTTTTGAAAAGCAGAGAGAATTGAATGACCGGCTCAACCGTTATCGGGATGAGTATTATAACCGCAATGCGCCCAGTGTGTCAGATGAGGTCTATGACAGACTCTTTGACGAGTTGAAAGAGCTGGAACAGGAAACGGGAATCCAAATGGCAAATTCGCCAACCCAGACAGTAGGCTATCCTGCGGTAAGCAGACTAGAGAAAACCAGACATGAGATCCCGCTGTTGTCTTTGGATAAGACTAAGAGCAGTATGGTTCTTCTGAATTTCATGGGTGAGCAGCAGGTGATGCTGATGCTCAAACTGGATGGCCTGACTGTAAAGCTGACCTATGAGAATGGAGAACTTCTGGAGGCGGCTACCCGTGGCGATGGTGACGAAGGGGAGATCATTACCCATAACACCCGAGCCATCAGCGGTATTCCTTCCCACATTACCTACAAAGAGAGACTGGTTGTGACGGGTGAGGGCTTTATCAGACCCAGTGATTTTGAGGAACTGAAGACCAGCCTGCAGGACAGCAGCGGTAAGCCCTATAAAAACGGCCGCAATCTGGCTGCTGGTTCCATCCGTCTGATGGATGCCAAGACATGCCAGGAGCGTCGGCTGGTTTTCATGCCGTTTGGTGTGCTGGAGGGCTTTCCGCACCTGACCCGGAAATCAGATAAGCTGCGGGAATTGCGTGCGCTGGGGTTCCAGCCCTGCAAGTATCTGGTCACAAAGCAGAAACTGACATTGGAAAATGTGGAAGCCGGTATTTATCAGCTGAGGCAATATGCCACTGACAAAGATATCCCCATTGACGGTATCGTGGTTTCGTTTAACGACATCGCCTATGCCCAGAGCTGCGGCCACACCGGACATCACTATAAGGACGGTCTGGCCTATAAATTTGAAGATGACCTGCATGAGAGCCTGCTGCAGTACATTGAATGGACACCGGGCAGAACTGGAGAGATTGCTCCGGTAGCTGTGTTTACACCGGTGGAAATCGATGGCTGCGAGGTCAGCCGGGCCAGTCTGCACAACTTGTCCTTTATTGAGGATCTGGAACTGATGGCTGGAAACCGGATTCTGGTAAGCAAGCGAAATATGATCATCCCTCATGTGGAGGAAAATTTGGACAGAGGCGGTTTCTCTATGGCGGATACGATTCCCCATGTTTGCCCCTGCTGCGGACAGCCTACCCGCATCCATGAATCAAGCGGAAAGGGCGAAAAGAGCGAGGATCGCATCATCAAGACGCTGTACTGCGATAATCCTGACTGTGAAACACGCCGGCTGAAGAAGTTCGTTCATTTTGTCAGCCAGAAGGCGATGGACATTGAAGGGCTGTCGGAGGCTACACTGGAAAAATTCATTGGTCAGGGATTTATCCATAGTTATCTGGACATTTACCGTCTGGACCGCTACCGGGCTGAAATCGTCCGCATGGATGGGTTTGGTGAAAAGTCCTGGCAGCGCCTTTGGGACGCTATCCAGCAGAGCCGGAATACCACCTTTGAACGGTATCTGATTTCTATGGACATCCCTATGATCGGCAACACTGCCAGCAAGGTATTGGGTCGTGTGTTCCACTATGATTTGGATGAGTTTCGGGATGCGGTCTATGGAGGCTATGATTTTCGGCAGCTTCCGGATTTCGGGGAGACATTGCATAACAATATCCACGACTGGTTCTGTGTAGAAGATAATTTCTGTATTTGGGAGGAGTTACAGACTATGATGAATATTCAAAAGCCTGCTGTGGCAGAACACAGCGAAGACAGGGTGCAGGATAATCCCTTTGTAGGAAAGACTATCGTAGTTACCGGCAAGGTGGAACCCTACACCCGGGACGGAATCAATGACCTGATCGAATCACTGGGCGCCCATGCCGGCAGCTCGGTGTCCAAGAAGACGGATTATCTGGTCTGCGGCGAAAATGCCGGCAGCAAGTTATCCAAGGCCAGGGATTTGGGCGTTACAGTGCTGTCGCCTGCGGAGTTTTTCAGTATGGCTGGTGCTGAGTAAGATAATATAGCATACCATCGGTGTGCTGTCAGTTAATCAATGGGGAGAGAGCCGAAACAGGGCTCTCTCCCCATATCTTTTATGGAAGATTTCAAGTAGGAGGGATTTTAATGCATATCGACAGGATACCGGTTTACCGGGTATATCAGAGGGCTATTGATTTGGAGCTTTACCATTCCTTTGCCGAATTGGTAGTACAGACTTCTCAGGACGATACGGCGAGAAGGACTTACCGACAAACAAGGGCGATGCAGATATGGCAGGTGGAAACGGATGTGTCCGGCTATTTTGAACCATACCATTTGCGTTACCCTGGCGAGGTGTTGGAGCGGTTTGAGGAAAAACTGGGCGATGATGTCCAGGTGTTCCGCGCTCTGGCCCTGGCGCTGGGAAATACCTGTGCGATCCAGTCTGACAATATGTTTGTGGGTAACCAGCGTGGAGCATTCCTCCAGAAATTGCGACGGTCTGCCGGAGAAGATGTGTACCTGCAGGGCGCTCTGTATCTTTTGGAAACAGATGCGGCACAGCGCCATGCCCTGTTGGAGAAACTGGCAGAAAGAGAGTATATGAGAACGGAAGAAGCCCTGTTTGTACTGTCGCTATTTGATGATACGGAACGCGGCTATGAGGCGATGCATACCCAGCTGAGCCGCCTGTTTACACAAAATCGAACACTTTCTCTGGTATATGATTTTGGTGTGCTGGAATGGTTCATCCGGTTCTATGCAGAGCAGGCAAAGAAATACCGCGGGAAAGCCGACCTGGTGCTGCGCACGCTGATGAAACTGCCGTATATGAATGTGAAGCCCGACAGCCGCGAATTTTCGGTTTTGACTAAAGCAGGGTATCGCTGCGATGAAATCATTTTGGCAAACTCTCTCGCTGTATGGGCGGACAGGCTGCCGGATCGGTTGAGTTCCAAGAGCATCACTGCCGAGAAAATCGCAGCGGCGTGTGGGCGGATGCTTCTGAATGCTCCAAAGGATCTTTCGGAAGAATTTTATGAGTATCTTGGCTGGCTGTTTCGGTTCTATGACAGCTTTACGGTCAAGTACGAAGGATTTCAGGGACTCTGGGAAGCGGTTCAATATGGTTTGAACCCCACAGCGCCGAAAACACTGTTATGGATGAATCAAACGATACAGAAAGATTTTCCGTACCGATTTGATGTGTTTGATCCTCAGTACGATGATCTCGCGAAGGAACTGGAGCGGGATAACTATATGGAGTTGTTTACCTTGCAAATGCTGCATTCCAGGCAGGCGATCCCTTTGAAACAGTGGCTTTCCAGATACCAAGAACTAACCGGAGCCGATTATGGAGAATATTTCAGAAGTTGCCATAAGAACAGTGGGCGGGCGTTTGCCTTTCTGGTGGAAAGGAAAGAAATCGATTTATGGGAGTTTTTTGAGCAGCACAGGGATGGTGGCGAATACGCGCCACAACTGAAACTGCTGCGGGAGTATGCCCTAAGAATTTCGAGCTGGAGATGTTTCCGGTTTGTAGAGAGGTTGCTGGCTGAGTATACTTTTCCCCATCTTCAAACGATTTTTGGTGAGCGGTTTTACTTTCACGAATGCTTTGTCAGAAGTGAGGGGTATTACAGCAGAAGAGAATATAAAACATACATCAGCCGGCCATTCCTAACTGCAGAGCAGCAGCGACAGCTTTATGACTGGGTGGAGCTTTCATTTTTCCAAACTGAGCCGGAAAAATATGAGGACTTCGTTTTAAGTGCCTTAAAAGCACCGGAGATCCAACGCCTTTATGATAAAAAAGCGCTGGCAGCGGTGTTGCGGCAGTTTTTTCTCCACAGCGAGTATAACGGCTATGAAATCAACCGGCTGAAGGAAACATTCTATTCCAAGGAAGAGTTGGAGGATGAGCGCAGAGTCGAAGCTGAGAGAAAGGAGCAGGAAAAACGACTGGAGCAGGAAAAACGAACCATACAGAAACGGGAAAAGCTGCAGCAGCTTTATAACGGCAGCGCCGAATCTCTGGTTAAATTCATTGGGGGATATTATCATCAGGACGAGAAGAACGAGGTGCTGAATATGGCGTTTGACAAGCTGGTGGAATGGCCTGTCGGTTGTGTACGGACGATGGAAGCCAAAGGCGCACATGCCTTTTTTGAACTGTGTGGTGAACTGGTAAAGTCTGAACCCCGGCCAAGGCATGAGATTTTGAATATGGTACTGACACTGATCGGAGGTGAAGCAGCATGAGAAATACATTAAAACATCTGACCCTATTGACCAGAATGAAAGATGACGGATTGCTCCCGGCGCTTACAGGCAGCTTTTCAGAGGATGCCATAGCGCAGGCATGTGGACAGGTGGAGACACTTCAATTACAGGAACGGCTGCACATCCGAAAGACAAAGCGGATACAGGAAGAACTGGTTCGGGTGCCGAACTTTGCAGCACTCTATGGTGCGTTGTGCAGGCAGGAGATTGGTGATGAAGAAATTGCTTCGGTCTTAGAGTCGGCAGACGGGTATGGAGAGAGACTGACAGCGTATCCCCAAGAGCAGGTGCTGGCAGTCATGGAATTGGAACTGTTGCCTTCCCTGCGGTTTGAATACCTGAAATACTATTTTCCCTTTGTGATGTATGAAGAAGAGGAGCAGGTCATATTGGATAACCTGCAGACTTTTCCCATTGCGGAGTGGAAGGGACTTTCCATGCTGACGGAGCACCAGCGGGATATGATGCGGCAGCCGTTTCTTGGTTCGTATCTGTTTTGCTGGCATCAAAATGAGCGGAAAGCTCTGGAACTGTTGGAACAGAATCGTCCGCTCCAGAGAGTCTGCATCTTGCTTTATCGGCAAGGTGTGCGGCTGTTTCTGTCAGTAGAGCGCCTGAAAGATCTCCGGTGGATGAAAATGACCGATGTGGGAAAATTCCGCCGGCTGTTGGCTGTATTTGAATATGATGCAGAGGATTTGTCTGCTTTTTTTGACCTCTGGCTGGACAACCATGCCGGACAATACGACCTCAACTGGTTTATCTCCCAGCCACATCCTTTAAGCAAGGAACGAAGGAAAGAAATTTTATGCAACCAACTGAGTTATTTGAATGCTCTGTATGCCGGCAGGCTCCATTTGGATTTTAATGCAATCCGACAATTCCAGTTTTCAATTCTCATTTATGCAGTGGAGCATAGAAAAAAGCATTTTCTGGATTTGGTGGATCAGAACAGTGAAGTGTTCCTGTCCTTGGGGAGATACTCACTTTTGTTTGAGCCAGGCTTTTGTGAGCATTGCAACATCAATTCTCTGACGCTGAAGAATTTGAAAGCCAGCGATTCTGTGAACCGCAATGACAGCTTTTTTACGCTTCTGGAAGAAGGGCAGCAGTACACCTTCGAGGAAATGTATCAGCTCTGGCATCAGAAAGAGGTTTACGTTCGGCTATACACCATGCTGACACCTCTTCCTGTGGATCAGCGTTTGCTGACACTTCGGCAGCTGATAAAGCGGGAGCTGGTCAGCCAGTATACAGGAGATACAGAGCTGGAGCAGCTTGGAAAATGTCTGTTGGAAAGGCCATTTAGCGAATGGTACCGGAGTTCATTTGGACATATCCGTGGACTGACCCGGAGGACTGCCATGGAACTGTTACAACACTATACGAAGCTGCAGACATTCATACCGGCTTTCACTGCGGAGCCGGATGCGGTATTTGCCCTCAACAATATGACGGCTCTTTTGGAAAGGACGGATTGGAAGCAGGTACGCAAAGATATTCTGACAACAGATGCAGACTGGCTGGAACTAAAAGACAAGCTGGTCTTCTCGGATGATTTTGTGGAGCAGAACAGGGAGACTGTCACGGAGTTTTTACTGCGGGGTGACGCGGCTATGGTACGCGCTCTCTATGGGGAACTGGACGGGCAGGAGTTGGCTGTTGAAGCGCTGCGACGGATCGTACAGGCTGAATTGATGGGCCAGTTCTATAAACTCAAATATTTTGCCGGTGACCTGCAGCGTGAGATCCGCTACCCTGTCAGCGAGATGCAGGAGAGCCTCTGGAAGAAAAATCTTTCTTTGGCCCGAGGTGCATTTCTGGCAGAAGAGGTGGATGATTTTTACCACACTCTGCGGCTTGGGGAGCTTCCTCATGGTACCTGCCTGTCTTACCGTACTGGAAGCCAGAGAGAGTGCCTGTTAGCCGCCTTTGACTCTAACAAGAAGATTATTCTTGTGAAAAAGGATGAAACAGTGGTGGCTCGCGCCTGCCTCCGTCTGACAAAAGGTGCATTTCAAAAACCACCTGCCATCGATTTTTCTTTTGCTGATTTGTCGCAGGAGAACACGGCTACCGGAAAGTCTGCCGCAGGTGAGAAGGCTGTGTTATTCCTGGAGAGTGTTTATACTTCCAGACTCAATGATATTGAAAAAGAGGAAGTAATGAAACTGGCAGTTTCCCTGACAACACAGAAAGCGGCAGAGTTGGGTGTTGTGGCGGTACTTGCAAGAAAGTATCTTGGTTGCTATGAACGGGATGAGTATGTGCTTGCACCGTTCTATGTGTACATCTCAAAATCCAAAAACGGATGGCAGTATCTGGACTCTCTGGGCGGAGCGGCATATACCTCAGCAAAAGAGGAGTATGTAGAGCATCCATTCCTGGTCACACAGACTGCCATGCATCATACAGGGGCAAATAACAGAAACGAGGTGGATTATGAATAATAGGACAATGGCAACGGTTTATGTGGATCGGGATAGTATTTCCCTCAAGACCCGCTCCAGAAATGGCTGTTCGCCGCAGCAATTTATTATTTTGAAAAAGGAACTGCAGCGGCTGGAGGAGAAGAAGTATTTGATCGCCAAAGATATTCATTCCTATGCAGAACTGCGGCTGTGTGATGCCGTAGACGGTGTCAAAGTGCTGGAGTTTTCCTTCACATGGCTGAAGGATGCTGGCAGAGACAGCGTTTCCGGCTATACCGAACGGATCAGGCTGCCCTATGAGCCGTTTCGCGCATATGCGGCAGGTGAGGAAGAAACCGTTGATGGAACACGGTGGCGGCTGCTGTCCATTCCGGAACAGAACCGGCCAAAGCTAGAGTTTCACAGCCGGAAAAATCTCAAGGCCGTAGTGGAAAATCCTATCCTTCGGCACAAACTGGGGAAGTTTCTGGACCAGCACTTTAACTGGTACAACTATGAGCGCATCGTCCTGACGGATGATTACCTGCCTTACAGCTTCTTTTTTGAGGGCTACATGGTACAGGGCGCAAAGACTTGCGGTGGAGTAATCCTGCATGGCGAAGAGAACATCCAAACGGCGAAATACGGGATACATACATAAAAATCTATAGGAAGATTTTATACATAGTCAACACCGCCGCAATCGTATAGTTTGCGGCGGTGTTCTTGTTGTCCAACATGACATTGAAATTCATATTTTTATTCTTGTGCTGAAAAGTAGGCTATCCTATAATTAAAAAGAAAAATATCGGATTGGGACATTTCTGCAACATTTGATGTTTAGAATATCAGTATGATCGGAAAATTGGGAAAGGAAGTGAAGGCTTTGAAGAAGATTTTAATTGTAGAGGACGATCAGCTTTTGAATCGGACCCTGGCATATAATCTGACCTCTGACGGATATGAGGTCATTTCGGTTTTTAATTTTGACAGCGCGGTAAGAAAGCTGCGGGAAAATGAATTTGATGTGGCACTGTTGGATATTAACCTGCCCGATGGCAGCGGACTGGATTTGTGTGAAGAAATCCGGAATCGCGGTCAGCATACCTATATCATCTTTATCACAGCCAATGATAAGGAGAGCGATATGCTCAAGGGCTATGAAGTCGGCGGCGCAGATTATGTGACCAAGCCCTTTTCTGTGATGGTGCTTTGCAAAAAAGTAGCGGCGGTTTTTGCAAATCTGGAACTGCGGACACCCCGGCATGATCTGTTTGATGATGGCTTTCTGAAAATTGACTTCTCCGAACAAAGTGCGTCCCTTGCCGGAGAATCCCTGGACTTTACACCGAAGGAATACCGCACCCTGTTCCTGTTCGTAAAGAACCCCCGGATTATTCTGACCAAGCGGCAGATTTTAGAGAAGCTGTGGGACATTGATGGGGATTTTGTGGATGAGCATACTCTGACGACGATCATCAGCCGTATCCGTAAAAAAATCGAAACAGACGAGCGGAAATATATTAAGACAGCTTACGGCATGGGCTATCAGTGGATCGGCGGTGAGCCTCGATGAAGCTGCAAAATTTATCTGTCAGGGCATTTTTGAGAAAAATTGTGGCGGGGACTCTGCTCACTGCCGCTTTGCTGCTGTTGATTTTTTTCCTATTGACGAAAGATGTGCGTGTTGTCATCTGCGGCATTATTTTGACAGCTGCATTTTACATTTGGGGCATGGTTTTTCTGCACTATTTTCAAAAGAAACTTTCTCTGTTCACCGATGGTTTGTGCCAGACATTGGATCACATGACGGACAGTACAGACTGGCCCCAGGTAGACTATGAAGCGGAAACACTGCTGTCTCGGATTAGCCATCGTCTGGAACGGCTCTATAATGTGATGCAGAAAACCAGACATACGGCAGAGGGAGAAAAGGAAGAACTGCAATCCCTGGTATCAGATATTTCCCACCAGACCAAAACCCCCATCGCAAATTTGAAGCTGATCAACGATACGATGCTGACAAGGCCATTGACAGAAGAAAAGCGTAAGGAGTTTTTGCAGGCCACAGGCACACAGCTGGATAAACTGGATTTTCTCATTCAGGGAATGGTGAAAACCTCCCGCCTGGAAACGGGTGTCATTACGCTGGAGAAACAGGATGCTGTGATCGGGAATACGCTGGTGAGCGCCATCAATGGTGTTCTGGCTCCGATGGAACAAAAAGAGATCAGCCTGTCGGTGGACTGCCCATCTGATCTGACAATATCCCATGACAGCCGCTGGACTTCCGAAGCATTGTTTAACATTCTGGATAATGCGGTAAAGTACACCTCTGCCGGTGGCAGCATCCAGGTGAGGGTACGGGATTGGGAAATGTATTTGAGGATAGATGTGACAGATACAGGCAGAGGCATCCCGGAGCATTCTCAGGGCACGATCTTCAAACGCTTCTATCGGGATGAAGCGGTGCATGATATAGATGGGGTCGGAATCGGCTTATACCTTGCCCGTGAGATCATTACCATGCAGGGGGGCTATATTACCGTTGAGTCTAAAGTTGGGGAAGGATCAACTTTTTCCGTGTTCCTGCCCATAAAATAATTCTGAGGCAGTCTGTTTTGGCAGGCTGCCTTTTTTTTGAAAAATTTTTAGAGGGCAATGGATTTTAGGACAATTCTGCAACATTTGGGATTTATGCTGACAGCAACATTATGAAATTGGAGGTGGCCTTATGGAAATCACAAAGACATTACTCATCAATGCAGCTTGCTTGCTGATCCCGCCGGTCGTTGTTGTTCTGCTGCTCCGGCACTTCTTTCCAAGAGAAATCAGATGGTCGGCTGGTGTGGTGGCTCTGGTAGATCTGGTGGTCTTCTGGACAGATATTTCTTATTATGAGAGCGTTTGGCTGACGCTGTTTTTTGTTGTAATTCAGTTAGCAATGGTTTTGCTTATATCTATCCGGCTTTATAAAAAAGACACACGAAAATGAATTGTCCTAAAATTGAAGCAATTCACCATGGATTTTCATGCCATTTAGGACAATTCTGCAACATTTGCCCTTTACTCTTTACTCAACAAATTAAAGCACACTTATAACAGGAGAAAACACCATGAAAAAAATCAATTTTTGCAAAGCAACAACAATCATTTTAATAATCAATGTTATTTTATCTATTGTTTTATTTTTCGTTGTTCCTGATAATATAGCAATTCAATGGGCAGGTACATCCCCCAGAAATGCAGTAGATTCTTACTATATATTTTTAGTACCGGTATTGTCAGTGCTTTTTGCTTTTGCTGGAAAACCTATTTTTACAAGGTTCCTGTTTAGATTGTGGAATAGAACTAACGAGTATTTAGTGGCATACCTAAATTTGTGTCTGCAAGTTGTATTTCTTACTTGTGAAATCTATATCGGGTTATATAACTTATGTAATTTTAATGTTGCCATTAGTATAATTCTCATTGTGGAACTTATGATAGATGTGGTGATTGGATTGAAATTATTTCACAATCAATCTATCTAAAAAATCGTGTAGTATGTTTCGGCGGACAGTTATTTCTGGATGCCCGCTGTAAATTTTTTTGAAATGTCCGAGCGTTGTAACATTTCTCGGACATTTGGGTTTTATAATGATCTTATCAACAAAAGCAAGCGTATACATGAAGCAATGCAATAAAAAAGTTGCTTGTTCAATAAGAATATGAATTGTCCTAAAATTGAAGCAATTCACCATAGATTTTCATGCCATTTAGGACAATTCTGCAACATTTGCTCTTTACTCTATACTCAACAAATTAAGAAAGGCAGGTAACTGTTATGAAAATTTTGCAGACAACTGATCTTAAAAAATACTACGGCACAGAGCCGAACATTACCCGCGCCCTGGATGGCGTGAACTTCTCTGTGGAGGAGGGCGAATTTGTGGCGGTGGTCGGCACTTCCGGCTCCGGTAAGTCCACCCTGCTTCACATGATGGGCGGTTTGGATACCCCCACCTCCGGCGGCGTGATGGTGCGGGATAAGGAGCTGGCGAAGATGAACGACGAGCAGCTTACCATATTCCGCCGTCGCAATATCGGCTTTATTTTCCAGAACTACAATCTGGTGCCGATCCTAAATGTTCATGAGAACATCGTTTTGCCCGTGGAACTGGATGGGGATACGGTGGATCAGAAATTCATGGCGGATGTGGTGTCCATGCTGGGACTGGAGGATAAGCTGAAGAATATGCCAAACAACCTCTCCGGCGGCCAGCAGCAGCGTGTGGCTATCGCCCGCGCTCTGGTGTCAAAGCCCGCTATCGTCCTTGCCGATGAACCCACTGGAAACCTGGACAGCAGGACCAGCGCCGATGTGTTGGGGCTTTTGCAGAGAACGAGTCGTGAATTTAACCAGACGCTGGTGATGATCACACATAATGATGCCATTGCCCAGCTTGCAGACCGTATCGTGCGGATTGAGGATGGCAAAATCGTTGGATAAAGGAGGTGGCAGACATGACATTGCCTTTTGAAAATGATACAGGGCCGGTCATTAAAAAATTGGCGTCACGAAGCATTCAGACAGATAAGCGGCGCAACCTGTTTGTGATCGTAACGATCGCTCTGGCAGCCGCTTTGATGGCAGCGATTTTTTGTGCAGGAGCGGGAAGTGACAGAAAACTGGAGGCGGACATTCGGGGACAGTATCAGGCGGTTGTGGTGAATTGTGACCGTGATACGATTGAAAGACTGAAAGACTGCCCGGAAGTGGAACGCTGGGGCCTTTCCCAGAATTACGGTTCTGCCCGCTATGGTGACAGCGTTCTGACTGTGGAGTATGCGGATGCCAACTGGATGGAATTGGGTAAGAAGCCTTCCTTTACTGGGACACTTCCGCAGGCTGCCAATGAAATTCTGGTAGAACGGGCATTTCTTGATTATTTTGAAATCCCCGCAGAAGTCGGGCAGACCATAGAAGTGAATCTTGGAAACGGAAAGCAGACCTATACCGTCAGCGGTATCATGGATGTGGAGAATGACTCCCGTATGTTCCAGCTTTATGTATCTGAAGCATTTGTGGAGGAGATGGCGCAGGGAGAGCCGCTGTTTGAATTTCGGCTTCGTTATACTGGTGCTGATAGTATGGAGCTGGAGCAGCTCAAGGCGGATATTGCAGCATTCCTTTCTGCCAACGATGTCTCAGAGGATCAGATTTTTTACAGTTCCAACTATTTCGATATGCAGGGCTTTAAGTCCGGTGTGATGAAATATTACATTCCCGTGGCAATCCTTTTGCTGGTTGCCTGTGCCGTGGTCATTTACAGTATCTTTTTCATTTCCGTAAAGGGCAAAATGCGGGAATATGGACGCCTGAAAGTGATCGGCACAACACCAAAACAGATCCGGCGGATCGTGCGGCGGGAGGGATTGCTGTTATCTCTTTGCGGTATCCCACTGGGGCTTTTGGTTGGAGGGGCTATCGGGTTTGCTATTTTCCCGGCACATTGGAGCTGGATGGGCAATCTGCCCTATCTGGCTGCGACCGCAGCAGCCTGCGCCCTGACGGTATTTCTGTCCATTCATGCGCCTGTCCGCATGGCGGCGAGGGTATCCCCAATCGAAGCGGTCCGCTCCAGTGGTTATGAAACGGCAACAGACCGGAAGGATCAGAAAAACCACCGCATTACGCCGTTCTCCATGGCACAGATGAACTTTAGGCGGAGCAGGAAAAAGACGGTCATCACTCTGGTATCTCTGGGATTGACGGGTGTGTTTCTGGTAACAGCCGCTACGGTACTCAACTCCATCAGTCCCGAAAAGATGGCGATAGAAGCCATGGGAGATCGCTGCAACTATGAGGTCAGCTGGATGGATTCGGGAGGCGCGGAAGGATTGCCTGCCATCGCGCGTGAAAATCCATTGACAGAAGAACTTCGTCAGGAGCTTCTTGCCATAGATGGTGTGGAATCTATCACCAGCCATGAAGTAACATCCGCAACGGTGAAATTCCCCCAGGAAAGTGTTGCATTAAAGTTCCCTGTATTTGACAGAGAGCAGATGGAACAATGGCTGCCGGAGGAAAATCTGGAACAGGGCAGCGTAGATTATGAGGAGCTTGCCGCAAACAACGGTGTGATCGTGACTGATTCGGAAGATCATCTTTTAAGTATGTTTTATGGCTATACGCCTGCGGTCGGGGATGTGCTGACCTTTGAATCCATGGACGGTAAGGCCATAGAAGTAACGGTCATGGGGATTGCGAAACCGTCAGTAACATCAGGCACCGGCGCATGGGGCCTGTTTACCCTTACAGAAGAACTGGCCGATCAACTCTACCCGGATATTGAGAACAGGGAGGCCGTTTGGAATGTCCATACCTCGGAGGACTCGGATGCGCTCAGGGCGTCTATTTTCAGCCTGCTGGAAAATCCGGTGCTGACGGTCTTTTCCAGAGCAGACCATGCGGCATCCCTGGAATCGCAGCTAAAGATGATGACCCGCGGTGTTTATCTGCTGCTGGCGTTCCTGTTTGTGTTCTCCATGGTAAATCTGGTCAACACCCTGATGACCAATCTGCTGGCAAGGCAGCAGGAGCTTGGGATTTTGCAGTCTGTGGGAATGACCGGAAAGCAGGTTTCCCGTATGCTGATCGCAGAATGCCTGTGGTACGCAGGGGTTACGGTATTTTTGTCAGTTGGCATTGGCGGAATCCTGGGCTGGATTTTTGACTATGTGATCAGCAGCTTTAATATTTTTGGGGAACTGTCCTATCAATTCCCTTTGATGGAAACGGTTGTTTTTGTTCTGGCACTTTTGGTCGTGACCGGAATTTTCTCTGTGGTTGCTGTCCGTTACTCTAAACGGCTTTCCCTTGTAGAGCGGATCAAGACCATGGACTAACCAGAAGCGGCGGCTTCCGAGTGGCACGCGGCCGCTTTGCTGACAGCAGAAATATAAGACTTAAAGGAGATGATCAAAATGACAGTACCATTTGAAAATGATACAGGAAATATTGTCAGGAAACTGGCAAGAAAAAGTTTGAAAAGCGAAAAACGCCGGAATTTGATGGTGGTGATCGCCGTTGCGCTGGCATCCTGTCTGATCTGTTTTTCGATTGTGATGGCTTTGTCTACCCGGCAGATAGAGAAAAATCATGTGGAGGATACTTATGAGGCGGTCTATACCAGGATTACTGAGGAAGATGTGTCCACCCTGAAGGGGCTGGATGACTTCTCAAGGGTAGGAGAGTATTATATGCTGGCTGTGGAACCTGCAGAGCAGGGATACAATGCCTCCTATATCTATTGTGATGAGGAAACGATGTATATTGCCCGTGACCAGATGAAGCTGCTGGAAGGCCGACTGCCCCAAAAGGAGGATGAGGTGGTGGTGAGCCGTTATTTCCTTTCCAACTATGCTGCAGACGCCGGGATTGGCGAAAAGGTTATGCTAAGCAGCGAGAGCTTTCACGGAGAATACACGGTGACTGGCATTATGGAAGGCTATAAGGAAAAAGAGGTAAATGGATCTTCCATCCTTCTTTCCAAAGAAGCCCTGAAAGGATGGAGCGGCTATGACCCCGCTGATTATCGAGCCTATGTGCATTTTAAGAATGAGCAGCAAATGGATGAAACAGAGCTGACTGCCCGCAGCAGGGAGATTGCCAAGGAATATCAGCTGGAAATGCCGATCATGAACCTCAGCTATATGAAGTTCTATAAGCAGCCTGTGAATGTCAGTATGCTGGCGCTGGTTGCCGGAATTGCAGTTCTGGTCATCATCGGAGGGTATGTTGTGATACAAAGTATCTTCCGAATTTCTATCAATGATAAAATCCAAAGCTATGGACAACTGCGGACCATCGGCACAACGCCAAAACAGATCCGCCGTATTGTCAAAAAAGAAGGCCGTTTCTTAGGATGGGCTGGCATTGGTATCGGTATTTTGCTGGGATGTGCAGCCGGGTTTGCACTGTTTCCCCGTGGGTTTAATCTGCTATTTTATGCAGCCGCGATTGTTTTGACTGCACTGCTTGGCTGGTTTATGGTATCCATTGCGATCCGCAGACCGGTAAAGATTGCCGCCAGTATCTCCCCGATTGAAGCAGTCCGCTTTACCGGCAATCAGAGCGGAAAGGCCCACACACATAAGAAGAATATGCGGTTAAATCCCCTCTCCATGGGAATTGCAAATTTCAGGCGTGACCGCAAAAAGACGATCAGTATCGTGGCTTCCCTGAGTCTGGGCGGGGTGATCCTTTTGGTGACAGCTTCTATTCTTTTGGTTCGTTCGCCGGAGCGGATCGCAAGACAGTATTTTCCGGATGGGGATTATAAAATCTATATCCATTCTGAAAAAACAGAATATGAGGTGATGTCAAAAGGAAATCCTTTGAATGAAGCGCTTCGGCAGGAGGTGCTGGCCGTGGATGGCGTAACAGATGTGATAGAAAATCGTCAGGCGGTTCATGTGCGGTTTGAAAATGAGGAAAGTTCTTCCGGCGGAATGTGTGATCTGTTGAGTGACCGAAACAGGGATCAAATGGAAGCGGCGCTTGTGTCCGGAACTTTACCTCAAGATTCCCATAGTATTGCACTTGATATGGCTTATGCAGAAGATATGATCGGTGTAGATGTGGGGTCAGTTATCAAACTTACCATAGGGGATCAAGAGATTCCTGTCACTGTTTCCGGTCTGCTCATAAACGATGGGCTTAAAAATGGTCATGGTCCTCTGGCATTGGACAGCACCTGCATTGTTGCAACCAAAGAGCTATTTCAGGAAGCAATGCCTATGATCGATTGTTTTGATTATTCCTGGAGCATTGTCAGCGATCCCCAAAAGGCGGAGCAGATTGAAAACAGTCTGAGTGCGATCATTTCTTCCAATCCGGATCTTGACTTGGATACCATTGGGATACATAAGGATTATGAGGAAATGGAAAACAGGGTCGTTTTTGGAGGTTTTCAGGCGCTGTCCTGGCTGGTGTTCCTCTTTGGCGTGGTCAATCTCATCAACACCACCCTCTCCAATCAGATGTCCAGAAAGAGGGAAAACAGCGTCTTTCGCGCCATCGGTCTGACCAGAAAGCAGCTCTGTCAAATGACCATCTATGAGGGAATTTGCTATGCGTTTTCTGCTGCGCTGGCAACTCTGGCAGTCGGCCTCCCGATTGCAATGATAGCTGCTCGAAAATTCAGCGAAATGACTTTCCATGGAGCGATCATGCCATATTCCTTCCCCTTCCTGCAAATGGGGCTGTTCGTTCTGGTGCTGTTTGGCCTGGAGGTCATCCTGTCCTTCTGGACAATGCGCAGGCAGAAAAATCAATCGCTTGTGGAAGAAATGCGAGCGATGGAATAAGCATATAGGATCGGCGGGGCGGCGTGTGCTGCCCCGCTTTTTAAGTTTGCTGTTATATTTTGGATCATTATTGACTTCTATTACGGTTAGTGATATATTTATTACAGTAACCGTAATAAGGAGGCAGGTGTTATGCGAGACAATGCGAAAGGCGGTGCGCTCACAGAGGTGACATTCTTTATTTTGCTCTCCCTTTATACCCCGAAACATGGATATGCTGTTATGCAATTTATTGAAGACAATACAAAAGGGCGGCTCACGCTGGGGGCAGGTACTTTATATGGTGCGTTGAACTCGTTGCAGGAAAAAGGCTGGATTGCACCTTTTGGAGATAGTGCGGGACGGAAAAAAGAATATCTCATTACAACGCAAGGAAAAGAAATTGCAGAAAAGGAGCTGATAAGGCTCAATGAACTTGTAGGCGTGGCTAATGGAATTATTGGAGGTGCGGTATGAGCAAAAAGTATTATCGTTTCTTTGGCGGTTTGTTGACTGCCCAGGAACATTGGCTGAATAAAATGTCTGAAAAGGGCTATCGTCTGATTCGGGCGGAAAAAATGTTGTATGAATTTGAGGAGTGTAAACCGGATCAGGTAAAATACTGCGTGGAGTTTATCGGGCAAAAATCGAAGGCCAACGCATCCGATTATCATGAGTTTTTAGAGGGGATGGGTTACAAAGTATTTTATAAAAACATCAACCTGAACTACTCTGTTGGTAAAGTACGCCTACGGCCATGGGCTGAAAAAGGCGGACGCATAGCAACAAATGCCACCACCTTTAATCGGGAACTGTTGATCGTAGAAAAAGATAATGACGGTAAGCCGTTTGAACTTCATACTTCTTATGAGGACAAGGAAAACTATTACAGAAATCTGCGTAATCCGTGGTTGCTGATATTGCTCATGTTCGCAATATTTGCGGTTGCAAAATGTTCGGTAGTTTTTGGTGTGCTTGCCCTGGTTTCTCTGATTCCTGTTCTCGTATATCAAACCCAGGTTATGCAGAACAAACGCGAAGGTAAGACAAAAGAATGGTGAGGTGTTTATATCATGAATGAACGAGAAAAAACAATCCGATTATGGTTTGATATGTGGCTCAATCAGCAGGATATGGGCATTGATGATATTTTTACAGAAGATGTAATCTATACAGAAAGCTGGAGTCCCCAGTATAACAACCGAAAAACAGTAAAGCATTGGTTTCAGGAATGGAATACCCGTGGCAAGGTGGTCATTTGGGAAATCAAGCAATTTTTTCATAAGGGAGATCAAACGATTGTGGAGTGGTATTTCAAAAATGAAATGAACAATGGAAGTATAGAGGAATTTGATGGAATCTCGCTGGTTGAATGGACAGAGGATAATAAAATAAAGGCATTAAAAGAATTTGGGTGTAATCGCAATACCTATAATCCATACCAGGAAGGCGATACCCCTCAATTCAAAGCAGAAAAAGCGAATTGGTTTTGAATTGAGTGCTTATGGAGGTAAAATATGATGTATCGGACAGAATTAGTAGAAGGAATTACCGTGGAAAATGTAACAGAGAAAATCAATGCAAAAATAGAAGAAATGGAAAAGGAAAGCTATCGACTTGTTACGATGTCTTTTTGGGGAACCGAAAGAGCTGTACTGGTTTTCAAAAAAGGGTTAAAGGGTAGTTTGCTTTAACACATAGTTTGCTTTTGAACTGTCGTCTATGGTGCGTTGACAGACTGGTAATCTCGACTATTCGTTAAAGGACTTTATTGTGGACTGTTCGAGCAAGCCATTGGGCTTTGAGGTGACAAATATGAAAGTATTGGTCAGTGCCTGTATTATGGGAGAGAACTGTAAATATAATGGGAAAAACAACAAAAATTCAGCAGCTATCCATTTTTTAAAAGATAAAGAAGTGATTTCTATCTGCCCGGAAGTATTAGCAGGAATGGAAACTCCCAGACCCTGCGCAGAAATTGTGAATGGGAGAGTAGTTGATGAAAACGGAAATGATGTTAGTTTAGAATATAATAAGGCAGTGGCAGTTGCATTATCGAAAATTCAGAATGAAGAGATTGATTTAGTTATATTACAATCCAGAAGCCCTACCTGTGGTGTTAATCAGATATATGATGGTAGCTTCACTGGAAAGTTAGTTTCTGGAATGGGTTTGTTTGCAAAGGCATTAAAACAAAAAGGATATCATGTCATTGATGTTGAAGAAATATAAGTTTACCATTTTTCATTTGTTGAGGGATAAGGTTCCTAACGCATTAAGGCTGCATTTTTATATTCGCCTGATGCAAATGTCAATGGGAGCATGAGCGACTATATCATAGAATATTATTTTTTCACGGAGGCTGATATGAAAGAAAAAATATTGATAATAGAAGATGATCCGTTGATACGGAATGAATTGAAAACGCTGCTGCAAAGCAATGGCTATGAAGCGGCGGCTCCGGAAGATTTTTCTGATGTGATTGATCGGATCAAAGCCGAACAGCCACACTTGATTTTACTGGACATCAAGCTACCGGGAACCAATGGCTTTTCTCTCTGCACCGAGGTTCGCACATTTTCCGAGGTGCCGATTATTTTTGTGACAAGCTGCAACACGGATATGGATGAACTGAATAGCATCATGCTGGGCGGAGACGCTTTTATCACGAAGCCCTATAACACAGCAATCCTGCTTGCGAAAATTGCTTCTCTGCTGAAGAAAGCCTATCCCGCACAGCAACGGGAACAGATCGCCTATGGAGATGCGGTGCTGCATCTGGAATCCAGCAGTTTGGACTATCATGGACAGAGCGTAGAACTTACTAAGAACGAATTGAAAATTCTCTATTACCTGTTCAAGAACGGAGGGAAAATCTGTTCTCGTGGAGATATGATTGAGTATTTGTGGGACAATCAGCTATATGTGGATGACAATGCTTTGAGCGTCAATATCAACCGCA